>JAABUX010001761.1_pt1 | contig 31912 bp, 26 predicted proteins | sample 5561851 | NCBI WGS metagenome assembly JAABUX01 (sample SAMN10711883, study PRJNA513361) | rock metagenome | isolation source: Antarctica rocks | place: Antarctica: Victoria Land, Richard Nunatak red sandstone | collected 2016-01-03
CCCGCCGCCGGTCACGACCCAGCGCCCCGCGCACAGCTCGTCGGCCAGTGCCGCCAGGTCCAGCGCGGCCGCCCGCTGCCCCTCGACGGACAGCCGCAGGCCACCGAGCGGGTCGGCGCGGTGGGTGTCACAGCCGTGCTGGGTGACGAGGATCTGGGGGCGGTACGCCCTCAGGACCGGGGGGACGACCGCGTCGAACGCCCGGCGCCAGCCGGCGTCACCGGTGCGCGGTGGGAGCGGGATGTTCACCGCGGTGCCGGCCCCGCCCGGGCCGCCCGTGTCGTCGGCGCGGCCGGTGCCCGGCCAGAGCGTCGTCGGGTCCTGGTGCAGCGACACGGTGAGCACCCGCGGGTCGTCGGCGAAGACCGTCTGGACGCCGTCGCCGTGGTGCACGTCGGTGTCGACGTAGGCGACCCGCTCGAACCCGCGGGCGAGCAGGTCCCGGATCGCCACGGCGACGTCGTTGTAGACGCAGAACCCGGCGGCGCGACCGGGCATCGCGTGGTGCAGCCCCCCGGCCAGGTTGACCGCGACCCGCGCGCGCCCGTCGGCCACCGCCCGGGCGGCCAGCAGGGACCCGCCGACCGCGCGGGCGCTGACCACGTGCATGCCGGGGAAGGCGGGGTTGTCCGAGCTCCCGATGCCGAAGGCCGCTGCGCCGGCTACCGGCCCGGTGCCGGCCGAACTGGCCCGGACGGCTGCCACGAGGTCCGGCGTGTGCACGGTGTTCAGCTCCGCGTCGGTCGCCACCGGCGGTGCCTCGACGAGGACGTCCGGGCCGTCGAGCAGTCGCAGAGCCCGGCTGAGCGACATGGCCAGCCGCAGGCGGACCGGCTGCATCGGGTGCAGCGGACCGAAGTCGTACCGCTCCATCTGCGGGTCCCACGCAACCAGCAGCCGGGACGGGCCGCCGCCGACCGCGCTGTGCTGGTCGCCGCTGTGCTGGTCGCCGCTGTGGTGGGGGCCGCTGTGGTGGGGGCCGGCGTCCGAGGTCACCGGTGGAACGCTAGCGGCGGACGGAACGGCCGGCGCCGCACTGCCGTGGTGCATGCGCGCGTGCCGGCGGCCAGGTTCTACCAGCGGGTCCGCGCGTCAGCGCGTCACCCGAGGTCGGCGGCGATCTGCCGGGCGCGATCCCGGGCGGCTTCCAGGGCGGCCAGCATCGCCGCGCGGACACCGTGGGTCTCCAGTTCGCGGATCGCGCTGATCGTCGTTCCCGCCGGGGAGGTGACGGCTTCGCGCAGTGTCACCGGGTGCTCGCCGGACTCCCGCAGTAGCAGGGCCGAACCGACCGCGGTCTGCACGATGAGGTCGTGCGCGAGCTGGCGCGGCAGGCCGAGCAGGATGCCCGCGTCGGTCATCGCCTCGACGAGGTAGAAGAAGTAGGCCGGTCCGGACCCGGACAGCGCCGTGACCGCGTCCTGCTGGGACTCCGGCACCCGCACGGTGCGGCCCAGCGGCTCCAGCAGCTGCTCCACGGTGTCCAGGTCCGCCTGCGTGGCGTTCGCTCCCGCCGAGATCGCCGACATTCCCTGGGCTATCCGCGCCGGGGTGTTCGTCATCACCCGGACGACCCGGGTGCCAGGGGGCAGCCGGTCGGCGACGAACGCCGAGCCGAGCCCGGCGACGACGGAGACGACCAGGCGCCCGGGCGGCAGTGCCGGCGCGATCTGCGTCAGCAGCCCGGCTGCGTCCTGCGGCTTGACCGTGACGACCACGACGTCCGCGACCGCGGCGACCTGGTCCGCGGTGCCGGTTCCGATGCCGTGGCGCGCCGCCAGCTCGCCCCCCCGGTCGGCCCGGCGGACCCCGGCCCGCAGCCGGTCGGCGGGCCAGCCGCCGCGGAGCAGGCCGGCCACCAGGATCTCGCCCAGCTTGCCGGCACCGAGGACCCCGACAAGCGGTCGCGGCGCCGCAATGTCACCGGTGCCGGGCGGCGCCGCAATGTCACCGGTGCCGGGCGGCGCCGCAATGTCACCGGTCACGCGCGGCCGACCAGCGCGCGGGCGAAGAAGGCGATGTTCGCCGGCCGCTCGGCCAGCCGCCTCACCAGGTAGCCCCACCACTGGGACCCGAACGGGAGGTAGACGCGGACACCGAACCCCGACGCGGCGAGCCGGCGCTGCTCGTCCGGCCGGATGCCGTACAGCATCTGGTACTCCCAGTCGCGCGGCCCGCGCCCGCAGCGCACCGCCAGCGCGTCCGCGATCGCGACCAGCCGCGGGTCGTGGGTGGCCACCATCGGCCGGCCCGACCCGGCCATCAGCAGCCCCAGGCAGCGGACATAGGACAGGTCGACCTCCCGACGGCTCGCGAACGCGACGTCGCCGGACTCGTCGTAGGCCCCCTTGCAGAGCCGGACCCGGGCGCCCTCCGCCGCCAGCGCCGCGCAGTCGGCCTCGGACCGGCGCAGGTAGGCCTGCACGACGGCGCCGGCGTCGGGGAAGTCCGCCCGCAGCTCCCGGACGATCGCCAGCGTCTGCCCGGTCCGGGTGGAGTCCTCCATGTCGACGGTCACCGTGGTGCCGGCGTTGCGGGCGGCGGTGCAGATCTCCCGGGCCCCGGCCAGCGCCCGGTCCGGGCCGTCCCCGGGCAGCCCGAGCCCGAGCGCGGTCAGTTTTACCGACACCTCCGCCCGGGGTCCGAGCCCGGTAGCGGCCAGCTCACCGAGCAGTCCGGTGTACGCGGCGACCGCCTCGGCCGCCGAGCCCGGATCGGTCGTGTCCTCACCAAGGTGGTCCAGGGACACGTCCAGGCCCGCGTCGGTGAGTTCGCCGACGGCCCGCAGCGCAGCCGGCCGGTCGTCCCCGGCGACGAACCGGCGGACGACGGAGGCCGCGACGGGGGCGGTCGACACCACCGCGGCCAGCCGCTGGTCGCCGGCTGCGGCCAGCACGGCACGGCGCACGACCGCGGACGGGGCGATCCGTTGCAGCACAGCCGTCACGCCGCCGAACCTACCGGCCGTGAATTACGCAACCCCCGGTTCACCGAAAGCCGTGCGGCGCGTATGGTCGCGGACATCGAGGGAAGGCAACCCTTGCCAAGACCGGCAGCGCGCTCGTCGCCGTCCGGCCCGACCACCCGGGGGACCCCGTGCTGTCAACGTTCGTGATCACTCTGCGGGAGGGCGTCGAGGCCGCCCTCATCGTCGGGATCGTCGCCGCATTCCTCGTCCGGGAGGGTCGTCGTGACGCGCTCCGGTCGATGTGGGCGGGTGTCGCCCTGGCGGTCGCCCTGTGCTTCGGCGTCGGTATCGCCCTCGACGCGGTCCAACAGCAGCTCGACGACGAGGCCAAGGAGGCGTTCGAGGGCGTCCTCGGCCTCGTCGCGGTGCTGCTGGTGACGTCGATGGTCATCTGGATGCGCCGACACGCCCGGACGCTGCGGACCGGCCTGGAGGCATCGACCCGCACGGCGCTGGCCCGTGGGACGGCGACCGGGCTGATCGTGATGACCTTCTTCGCGGTCCTGCGCGAGGGTTTCGAGACGTCGGTCTTCCTGCTCGCCCAGTTCAACGCGGTCGGCGGCGGTGCCCGCACGGGCGCGGTCGGTGCCGTTCTCGGCGTCCTCACCGCGGCCGCGCTCGGCTATGCCATCTACCGCGGCGGTATTCGCGTCAACCTCGGCCGGTTCTTCGCGGTGACCGGGGTCGCCTTGGTGGTCGTCGCCGCCGGACTGCTGGTCAAGGCGATCGGGGCACTGGAGGAGGCGGGGGTGGTGACGATCGGCCGGGCCGAGGCGTTCGACCTGTCCTGGCTGGTCCAGCCCGGTACGGCGGTCGCCGCGCTGCTGACCGGATTGTTCGGGCTGCCGAGCTACCCGATCGTCGTCCAGGTCGTCGCATGGTTCGGCTACCTGGTCCCGATGCTCGCCGTGGTGCTGTGGCCGTCGCGCCGGCGCCCGGCACGCGCCCCGCGGACCCCGGTAGCGGCGGCCTCCGGGCCGGCGTCGTCTGCATCTGTCTCCGCCTGAGGCGGACGTTGCTCAGCCGAGCGGTGCCGGGGAGGCGACGCCGGCACTGTCCACCGACCAGTCCGGGCCTGCGGGCGCGACCAGGTGCTCGCGGGCGAACGCCAGCCCCTCGGCCAGCCACTCGAGCCGCGCCGCGCGGTCCGGCGCGCGCCGGGTGGACACCTCGAGCACGACCGCGCCGCCGAAGGCGCGGTCCGCCAGGTACCGCAGCAGTTCGGCGACCGGCTGGTTCCCACGACCGGGCAGCAGGTGCTCGTCCCGGGTCGAACCGGAGGCGTCGGTCAGGTGCACATGGGTCAGCCGGTCGCCCATCGCCCGCGCCATTACCAGGCAGTCCATCCCCGCCGCCGACGCGTGGGAGACGTCGAGGACCAGTGCCGGGTAGTCGGCGTCGGTCGGGTCAAAGCTCGGCTCGTAGGCCTCGACGGTGCGGCCGGCGACCGTCCACGGGTAGAGGTTCTCGACGGCGAACGTGACGTCGAAGGCTGCACCGAGCTCGGCGATGCCCTCACCGAACCGGGCGGCGTACTCCTTCTGCCAACGGAACGGCGGGTGCACGACGACCGTCGACGCACCCAGCGCGCGGGCCATCTCCGCGCTGCGCCGCAGCTTCTCCCACGGGTCCAGGCTCCACACCGTCTGCGTCAGCAGCAGGGTCGGCGCGTGTACGGAGTAGACGGGCAGGTGGTGTGCGGCCACGATCCGTTCCAGGCCGGCGACGTCCTGGGTGGCGGGGTCGACGGTGACGATGAGCTCCATCCCGTCGTAGCCGAGTTCGTCGGCGATGTCGAAGGAGCCGCCGACGGTGTCCGGGAACACCGAGGACGTGCCGAGTGCCACCGGCGCCGGAGCCGGACGGTAGCGCCCGGCCGACCGGCCCGGCCCAGGCCGGTCGCCGGGCGCGGTGGGGCCCGGCGGTGTGCGCCGGCGCTCCTGCCGGTTGGCCTCGGCGTCGCGCGCCCGTGCGGTTCGCGCCTGCGTCGGGTCCCCGCTCGCCGGATCCTCGCTCACCGGGTCCCCGCTCACCGGGTCCTCGCCGTCACCGGGTGCCTGCTCACCGGGTGCCCGCTGGCAGCCGCGCCGGCGGGAGAGCATCGATCCGCTCGAGCATCACGCCTTCGCGCAGCGCCCACGGGCAGATCTCCAGCTCGGTGACCCCGAACAGGTCCATCGCCGCCTCGGCGACGAGCGCCCCGGCCAGCAGCTGCCCGGCCCGGGTCGAGCTGACCCCGGGGATCCGCGACCGCTGCGCCGCGCTCATTCGCGCCAGCTCCGGCAGCTTCGCGACGAGGTCGTCCCGGCGCAGGACCCGCCGGACGAGCGGGCCCGCCGCGCTCGGTGCCGCGCCGGTGACGCGCGCGAGCTGCTTGAAGGTCTTGCTGCACGCGACGGCGTGGTCCGGCGCCCCGAGCCGGCTGACGTCGGCGACGACCTCCGCGATCGTCTGCCGGACGTAGCGACGCAGCTCACGGACCTGCTCGCCCGGCGGGGGGTCAGCGGTGAACCGGTCACGGGTCAGCCGGCCGGCGCCCAGCGGGACGGAGACGGCGGAGTCGGGGGTCTCGTCGAGCCCGGAGGCCATCTCCAGCGAGCCGCCGCCGATGTCCAGCACCAACAGGCGACCGGAGGACCAACCGAACCAGCGCCGGGCGGCGAGGAAGGTCAGCCGGGCCTCGTCCGGACCGGGCAGCACCGCGGTCGGAACGCCGGTCTCAGCGGACACCCGGTCCAGCAGCTGCTGCCCGTTGCCGGCGTCCCGGATCGCCGAGGTCGCGAACACCATCATCGACGCGCAGCCGCTGTCCTCCGCGACCTGGACCGCCTCGTGCACGAACGCGACGAGGGCGTCACCCGCCTTGGTCGCGATGTTGCCACGGGCGTCGAGGTGCTCGGCCAGGCGCAGCTCGATCTTGTGCCGCGTCGCCGGCAGCGGGCGCGCGCCACGGTGAGCGTCGACCACGAGCAGGTGGACGGAGTTGGAGCCGATGTCGAGGACTCCCAGGCGCACGCGCTCACCCTAGGGGCGCACGGTCGGCGCAGGGTCAGCGGCCGTCGCGGGGGGCGAACCCTCCCCTGGTCACCGTGACCACCAGCGACTCGACTGTCTGCAGTGTCCAATCGTGAGGTGAGCTCCCTGGAGCAGCCACCTCCGGCCGGACAGTCCGCCTGCGGGATCGCCAGAAGGCCGGCATGTACGAGCTCGAGCGCGGTCGCCGCCATGAAGACCGGGTGCGGCCGGCCCGTGGTCCGCCACGACCGCGCCCGGGCGACTCCCCCAAGCGCAACGGTCGCCCATAGGGCCCTCGTCGCGCCGGCGCGCTGTTCCAGTCGCGGCGGCGTCCACCACAGTGCCGGTCCCGCGGCCATTCAGAAGACGCTGGCGAGCCGGTGGCCATCCAGAAGACCCTGGCGAACCGGCGTTCGCTGTCCAGGGACGGCGAGAGCCGCCCCTGGCCCGGTACTGCCGGGCACGGTCGCACTGGCGCCCCTGCGGCGTCCAGGCCGGGCGCCCCGATCGGTTGGCGCGGGACCGATGAGTCGAGCGGCCCCGCCTGGTCTGTCACCAGGAACCCCACGACGAGGTGCGGGCGGGCGGCGTCCGCAGTCGCGACCGGGAACGCCGCATTCGTGTCGGTCGTCGTCGGCACAATCGCTCCAAGCGCCGCCCCGTCGCCTCAACCGTCACTACCAAGCAAGAAGGGAAACCGAGATGACCGCTGTTTACACCTGGGACGTCTTCTCCACCCTCGACGGCTACGGCTCCTACACCGAGGGCGCCGACTGGGGCGGCTATTGGAGCAGGCAGGGCCCGGAGCTGCTGGAGCACCGCGCCGCCCTGTTCGACACCGAGCAGCAGATGGTATTCGGAGCAACCACCTTCCGGGAGATCGCTCAGATGATGTCCTGGGGCATCGATTCCAACACACTCGACGAGTGGAACGTCCGGTCGATGCGCATGCCGGCGACGGTGGTGTCCTCCACGTTGCAGGACACCCTCAGCTGGCCGGACGCGACCATCGTGAGCGGTAACGCCGTGGACATCGTCGCTCGGCTCAAGGAGGAGTCGGACGTGCCGCTGCGCTCGCAGGCCAGCCTGTCGCTGAACTGGGCACTGATGGCCGCCGGCTTGATCGACCGCCTGCAGGTGACGATCTTCCCCGCCATCTCAGGACGGACCGGGACCAGCCCGATCCTTCGGGGCGCCGGCGACTTCGACCTCGAGCTGCTCGAGAGCCGGACGCTCGACCGCCACACCCAGGAACTCGTCTACCGCCCCACTCCCCATCCTCCGGTGACGGCGTAACTCACGCGTTCGGTCGCCGAAGCCGACGACTACCAGGAGGCGGTTCGGGTCCACCGCGACGTCCTGAGCCCCGGGGGCTCCTCCGATGCACGCGTCGCGAGGACGTCGGCACACTCGGGACCGGGCTGCCGTCAACCGTCAACCTGGACGCTGCGTTCGCAGTCATTGGCACGTGCGATTCCACGAACCAGTGGCACAATCAAACCCCGCACCGCGGCCGCCCCTGCTCCTGAACCGTTCCCGCTTTCGTGACCGTCGGGTTAGTTGCTCCGGGAATATCGGGGTCCACGAGATGACGTTGGGGAAATGGGTGAAGAAGGCGCGTGAGGTTGCGGCTGCGGATATAGGCACGCGAGGCGGCGATTCGGGCGCAGACCGTCTACCTGTCCGGGATGAACCTGCTGGCCAGCGACCGGGCCCAGGAACGCCTGGCCGGAATGGTCGAGCTCCACGCGCTGGCGGTCGATTCCACAGCGGGCAGTACGCGCAACTCGCCCAGCAGGCCCTCGACCACCTCCCGCCGCTGCTCGACAGCCTCCCGCCCGCTCTCGACGGCCCAGACACTCCGGGTACACACTGACCAGGTGTCGGCTAAGTCCGCTACGTCCGATGCGTCGATCCCGGTGACCCGGGACGCCGTCGAGGTCGCACGTCGCGCGGCGGCCGAGTTCACCGACCGGGGCGTGCCCGTGTCCGCCCTTCTCGAGCTAATCGCCTCGAGCGCCCCGGGTCACCAGATCCGGCAATTACGAGCAGGCCGGGGACAGGCATTGCGGTCATACGGTGAGTGCGCCACGTAAATAGTGGGCAGGTAGCGTTCGCGCCTCGTAGGGCCGCCGCGACCCCACGCCCGTTCACGGCCCCGACGAAGTAACAACCACACCCGAGTGACGTGCTGAACTCTCATTCTTCACCAAAGTTCGCCGCTCCCTCGTTGATACGTCGAGTCGGTCGGTTGGTGCGGCGAACTGTTCCATCGGACGACGCGGGGCGCAGGGTTGAGCAATGACGTAAGGTCAGGTTGGTCAGGAACTCGTGGACGCGGCTCAAGCGGTCGTCGACGGCACCCGGGACAGCAGGGTCCACACCTGGGGGCCTACGCATAGGCGACGATCCGGAGGCGCAGCATCCAGATCGGCCGGCGGCGAGGTGTGAGGTCAGCTTTACCGACAGGAGAGTCGATGTCCACGTCCGCGAGTACGCCCGCCGATGGTTTGACCACACGAGGCACCGGCTTCGACCACGACCTGCCTCGGGAGGTCGACTACGTCGTCGTCGGGGCCGGGGCAGCCGGCTGCGTGCTGGCAGCACGGCTGAGCGAGGACGCCAACTGCACCGTTCTATTGCTTGAAGCTGGGGGCATCAACGACGCCGACGCCGTGCGGGTCCCCGGGTCAGCGTTCTCCCTCATGGTGGGGGACTCAGCCTACGAGAACCTCACCGTGCCACAGGGGGGGTTGGGTGGCCGGCGCATCGCCTTGACCACCGGTCGGGGCTTGGGAGGCGGCAGCAGCATCAACGCGATGGGTTGGTTCCACGGACACCCGGTGGACTACGACGGCTGGCGCGACCAGGGCGCTGACGAGTGGGCTGGTCCGACATCCTTCCCTACCTCCGCCGCAGCGAAGACCACGAGTTGGGCAGCAGCGAAATGCACGGTAGTGGAGGTCCGATGGTCATCACCGGTCCTCAGCATCTACACCCGCTCTCGGTGTCTTTCGTGCAGGCCGGTGTCGAGCGCGGCTTGGTGGCGGTCGATGATCTGGACGGACCCGAGCACGAAGGAGTCGGCTTAGCGCACAGCAATGTGCGCGACGGAGCACGGCACAGCGTCGTCGACGGCTACCTGCGCCCCGCTCGGGCGCGGGAAAATCTCGTCGTTCGGACCGGCGTACGGGTCGACCGGGTACTGCTCGAGGGCGACAGGGCGGTGGGGATCCAGGCGGAAGGGCACCAGCCGGTCGTCGTCAGGGCACGGCGTTCGGTGGTGCTCTCAGCAGGCGCCATCCGCACTCCGCAACTGCTTATGTTGTCCGGCATCGGGCCTGCCGCTCACCTGCGCGAACACGGCATCGACGTAGTGGTCGACGCCCCGGGGGTCGGCAGCAACTTGCACGACCACCCCTTGGTGGCCACGGCGTGGCCGATCCTCGCAGCCGACACGCTACGCGACCGGCTTTACGACGACCCCGAGGGCGCCTACCGCCTACTCCGCCGGGGACCCTTGTCGGCTCTGGGTCAGGGCGTCGCCGTAACTCGCAGCGGTCCGGGCCTGCTGGCCCCGGACCTGCATTTAGCGATGGGTCTGCGCGGCGTCGATGCCGGGGGCGCAGCGCTCCCCGAGGCCATGGTGTCTTGCGTCGTGGGCCTGCTTACGCCGCTCAGTCGCGGCACCGTGCGCCTTGTCTCGCCGGATCCCCGAGAAGCGCCGGCAGTGGACCCGCGCTACCTGACGTTGGCCGAGGATCGCGACCGCCTGCGTGCAGGGGTCCGGCAGGCAATCGAGTTGTTCAGCTCACCGTCGCTCCGTGCGGTGACGAGGCCCTCGTTGGTGCTTTCGGACGGAGCGGACGACGCCGAGTTGGACGCCTTCCTCGAGCAGACCGCAGGTACTTACTGGCACCCGGTGGGCACAGCTCGGATGGGCACGGACGCCGGTGCGGTGGTCAGCCCGCGCCTCGCGGTACACGGCGTCGACGGGTTGCACGTCGTCGACGGTTCCGTCATCCCCACCATCACCCGCGCCAACACGCAGGCACCGATTGTCGGGATCGCTGAACGGGCCGCGGACCTCCTACGAGGAGCCGTCTGACGTGAGGGCGATGCCTATGGAACCGGGTCCTCCGCTGTCTACCGAGGTCGAGGTGCTACGCCGCCGCTGTGGATCCAAAGTGCCGCCGCCCAGGCCAGGGCCCGTGTCCGTGAAAGGTTGAGCGGGCCGACCAGCAAAGCCCGGATCGACGCCCAGGTCGCTGCCGGGCGGGGGTCCAGGATCGACCTGGCCACCGTCGCGCCCGGTGACGCGATCGCGTTCCAGAACGACCCGAGCCGGCCCGGGGTCCCGGCCGTGCCGGCGTCGGCTGGCCGGGTCGGCGACGGACCGGGCACCGCTGCTCCCGCACCCGGCCGACCCGCCGGCTGCCGGTCTACGGTCGCGCCGGCGCACGCCGGCGCGGGAGCCCGGTTCTGTCCGACCCCGTCCCTAGCGTTCGGGCCGTGGCTTCCACCAAGACCGTCCATCGGTGCACGGAGTGCGGCTGGTCCACGACCCGCTGGGTCGGACGCTGCGCGGAGTGCCAAGCGTGGGGGTCACTGGTGGCGGCCGCGACCGGGCCGCGACCGGCGGCCGCGCCGCCGGCCGGGGTCCGGGCCGGCGCGGTGACCACCCCCCGCCCGGTCACCGCGGGTGCCGTGCCGATCGCCAGCGTCGGTGCCGCCGACGCCCGCGCCGGTGCGACCGGCATCGGGGAGCTGGACCGGGTCCTCGGCGCCGGCCTCGTTCCCGGCGCGGTCGTCCTGATGGCCGGCGAGCCCGGCGTCGGCAAGAGCACGCTGCTGCTGGACGTGGCGGCCCGCTGGGCCCGCGTGCACGCCCCGGTCCTCTACGTGTCCGGGGAGGAGTCCACCGCCCAGATCCGCATGCGGGCGGACCGGATCGGTGCTCTGAACGATCGGCTGTATCTCGCGGCGGAGACCGAACTCGGAGCGGTGCTCACCCAGGTGGAGAACGTGCTCGGCCCGGCGGCTCACACGTGCGCGACCGCCGGGTCCGGCGCCCAGCCGCTGCTGGTGGTCGACTCCGTGCAGACGGTGTCCAGCTCCGACGTCGACGGCGGCCCGGGCGGCGTGACGCAGGTTCGCGAGGTCGCCGCGACGCTCATCGGACTGGCGAAGTCGCGCGGGATGACGGTGGTGCTGGTCGGCCATGTCACCAAGGACGGGTCGGTCGCCGGGCCGCGGACGCTGGAACACCTGGTCGACGTCGTACTCGAGGTCAGCGGTGAGCGGTCCGGATCACTGCGGCTGCTTCGGGCGCTGAAGAACCGGTTCGGCCCGACGGAGGAGATCGGTTGCTTCGCCCTCGGCGAGGACGGGATCACCGGACTGCCGGACCCGTCCGGGCTGTTCCTGTCCCGGCACGCCGGCCCGGTCCCCGGCACCTGCGTCACCGTCGGCCTCGAGGGCACGCGTCCCCTGGTCGCGGAGGTGCAGGCCCTCGTCGCCGGGTCCACCGCGCCAGTGCCGCGGCGGACCACCAGCGGACTGGAGTCGTCCCGGACCGCCATGGTGCTGGCCGTCCTGGAGCGCCGGGCCGGGATCGACCTGCGCCACCAGGAGGTCTACGCGGCGACGGTCGGCGGCGTCCGGCTCACCGAGCCGGCCGTCGACCTGGCGGTGGCACTCGCCGTCGCCACAGCCGCCCAGGACCGCCCGCTGCCCGCCGAGCTGGTCGCCTTCGGCGAGATCGGCCTCGCCGGCGAGCTACGGCCCGTCGCCGGGGTGCGCCGCCGGCTCGCCGAGGCCGCGCGCCTCGGGTTCCGCGGCGCGATCGTGCCGGCCGGCTGTGTCGCGGCCACCGACGTCCCGGCCGGGCTACTGGTCGTCGAGGCCGCTGACCTGGCGACAGCGCTGGTGGCCGGGGACCGGGCCGCCGACGCCCTGCAGCGGTCCCCGGCCCGGGCCGTACCCCCGCGTCGCATGCCCTCCGGTCGCACGCCACCAGACCGCACGCCACCAGACCGCACGCCACCAGACCGTGAACCACCGGTCGGCGGCCTTCCGACAGCTCGTGACGAGTTGGCTGCGGCTCGTGACGAGTTGGCCGCGGCTCGTGTCCATCGTGCGGCCGACAAGCGGCCGCGCCGGTAAAGTGATCGCTGAACAACCTGTGCGCCGGAAGCAACGTATGCGCCGTGGGCGCTGAAGGCCGTGTGCGCCGACCATCGGGTCCGGATCGGAGGTGGTGCGGGTGTCCCCCACCGACGGTGGCCCGGAGCTGCTGCGGGAGACCATCGCCGCGGTCGCGCCCGGAACCGAGCTGCGCGAGGCACTGGAACGCATCCTGCGCGGCCGGACCGGCGCCCTGATCGTCCTGGGGTGGGACAGCTCTGTCGAAGCCATCTGCACCGGCGGGTTCGGCCTCGACGTCGAGTTCACCGCCACCGGTCTGCGCGAGCTGGCGAAGATGGACGGCGCGATCATCGTGGACCCGGCCGCGAACCGGATCGTGCGCGCGGCCGTGCACCTGGTGCCGGACCCGACGATCCCGACGATGGAGTCCGGCACCCGGCACCGCACCGCACAGCGGGTCGCCCAGCAGACCGGTCATCCAGTCATCAGCGTCAGCCAGTCGATGCAGATCATCGGGGTGTACCTCGGCGACCGCCGCTACGTCATCGAGGACCCGGCGCAGATCCTGTCCCGGGCGAACCAGGCGCTGTCCACCCTGGAGCGGTACCGCAAGCGCCTGGACGAGGTGTCCGGAACGCTGTCCGCGCTGGAGATCGAGGACCTGGCCACGGTCCGGGACGTCGGAGCGGTCGCCCAGCGGTTGGAGATGGTCCGCCGGATTGCGAGCGAGGTCGCGGGGTACGTCATCGAGCTCGGCATCGAGGGCAGGTTGTTGGCCCTGCAGCTGGACGAGCTCGTCGCCGGCGCGGACACCGAGCGGGAGCTGCTCGCCCGCGACTACGTCCCGGACCCGGAGAACGTCGGCCACCACTTGGCCGAGCTCGACGCGCTCACCGACGTCGACCTGCTCACCCAGCTCCCGGTCGCGAAGGCGTTGGACCTGCCGGTGCTGCTGGAGACCGCCGTCAGCGCGCGCGGGCACCGGCTGATGGCCCGCCTGCCCCGGTTGCCCGGCCCGGTCGTGGACCGGCTCGTCGACCACTTCGGCGGGTTGCAGAAGCTGCTGGCCGCCGGGATCGAGGACCTGCAGCAGGTCGAGGGCATCGGCGAACTGCGGGCCCGCGCCGTCCGGGAGGGCCTGTCCCGCCTCGCCGAGTCGAGCATCCTCGAGCGCTACGTCTGATTCGCCCGTCCGGGCGTACAGTCGGCAGCTCGACAGGGGAGCGCCGCTCACGGCGCTGAGAGTGCGGGAATCCGCAGACCCTCGAACCTGATCCGGTTCACACCGGCGTAGGGAGTCGGGCTTCTCAGCTGTGCCTCCCCCTTCCGTACCCGGGAGGGACGCATGACCACGTACACCGAACAGCAGTATTCAACCGGTCCGGCGGGCTCGGTTCGCGCCAGCGGGCCGCTGCGGCGCTGGCGCGTCGTCGACCTGGTGACCGCGGCCTTCCTCGGCATCGCGTTCGGCGCGCTCTTCCTGGTCTGGAACCAGGTCTACGCCGCCCTGTCCCCGCTGTTCACGGCCGTGCCCTCGCTCGGCGGCCTGGTCAGCGGGCTGTGGCTGCTCCCGGGCGTGGTGGGCGGGCTGGTGATCCGGCGCCCGGGCGCGGCGCTGTTCGTCGAGCTGCTCGCCGCGTTCGCCGAGATGGTTTTCGGCAGCCAGTGGGGCGCGACGGTCCTGATCTCCGGCCTCGTGCAGGGGCTCGGCGTCGAGCTCGTCCTCGCCCTGGTGCTCTACCGCCGGTTCACCGCCGCGGTGGCGGCCGCGGCCGGGCTGGTGTCCGGCTTCGTCGAGATCGCCGGGTACGAGTGGTGGACGGCGACCTGGACCGTCCAGCCCTGGTCGGCCAAGCTGCTGTACCTGGGGTGCGTCTGCGTGTCCGGACTGGTGATCGCCGGCCTGGGTGGGTACGCGCTGGTCCGGGCCCTCGCCGGCACCGGTGCGCTCTCGGCGTTCCCGCCGGGCGTCGAGCACGCCGAGCGCACCGCTTCCTGAGGCCGGCGACGGCTGCGGCGATGGGTGCGCCGGCGGTGGACGTCCGGGGACTGACCTGGCGGCCGGTGGGACGCCGCGAACCGACCCTGCGCGAGGTCGACCTGCAGGTCGGGGCCGGCGAGCGGGTGCTGCTCGCCGGCCCCAGCGGCAGCGGGAAGTCCACGCTGCTCCGGGCGGTCGCCGGCGTACTGACGACCGCGGACTCCGGAACACTGACCGGGCAGGTGGCTCGCGGCGGGATCCGCGTCGACGACCGCAGCACGCACGACGACCGCAGCACGGACGCCGGGCGCAGCGCGCACGCCGGGCGCAGCGCGGACGCCGGGCGGGGGGCGCCGCCGCCGGTGGGACTGCTGCTGCAGGAGCCTGACGATGCGCGGGTGGCGTCCCGCGTCGGCCGGGACGTCGCCTTCGGGCCGGAGAACCTGGCGCTCGGCCGGGCGGAGATCGCCCGGCGGGTGCGCGAGGCGCTGGCCGACGTCGGGTTCCCGTACGGACCGGACCACCCGACCGCGGCGCTGTCCGGCGGCGAGCGCCAACGACTCGCGCTGGCCGGTGCGCTGGCGATGCAGCCGCCGCTGCTGCTGCTGGACGAGCCGCTCGCGATGCTGGACCCGGCGTCGGCCGAGCAGGTCCGGGCGGCGTTGCTGGACGTCGTCGCACGACGGGGCAGCGCGGTGGTCGTTGTCGACCACCACCTCGACCGGTGGCTGGACGTCGTCGACCGGCTGGTCGTGCTCGGCGCCGACGGTCGGGTCCTCGCCGACGGGAGCCCGCGGCGGCTGTTGTCGACCCGCGGCGCCGACCTGGCCGCGGCCGGACTGTGGGTGCCGGGCCTGCCGCCACCGGAGCCGATCGACGTGCCGTCAGCCCTGCTCGTCCCGCGGGTCGCTGTCGGTCCGCCCGGTTCCGCGGCGCTGGCCGCCGACAGTGTCGGGTTCCGCCACCGCGGTGCGGTGCGTGCCTCGCTCACCGGAGTCGACGCCGCCGTGGCCGCGGGACGGCTGACCGGACTCACCGGAGCCAGCGGTGCCGGGAAGTCGACCCTGGCCGAGCTGCTGGCCGGGCTGCGCCGGCCGGGGAGCGGGAGCGTGCGGGTGCACCCGGCCCTGGCCGCCGGCCTGTCCCGACCGATCGACCGGTGGCGGTCCACCGAGCTGGCCGCTCGGGTCGGCTGGGTCCCGCAGAATCCGGAGCGAGGCTTCGTCGCCCGTCGGGTCGGGGCCGAGGTCACGGCCACCCCGGCCGCGCTCGGGCGGCCGGACCCGGCCCGCGCCGCCGGCCTGCTCGACGCACTCGGCCTGTCCCGATACGCCGCCGCCGACCCGTTCCGGCTGTCCGGCGGGGAGCAGCGCCGGCTCGCGCTGGCCGCCGCCGTTGCGCACGGCCCCGGCGTCCTCGTGCTCGACGAGCCGACTGTCGGCCAGGACCGCCAGACCTGGGCGGCCGTCGCCGGGATCGTGGCCGCGGCGCGGACCGCAGGGGTAGCCGTCGTCGCCTGCACCCATGACCGGGCCTTCGTCGACGCCCTCGCCGACACCGAGGTCCGGTTGGCCGACGGCCGCGTCGCCGACGTCCTGCCCACCGGCGCCGCGGCACTGCCCACCGGCGCCGCGGCACTGGGCGGCGTCCGCCGGTGACCGCGACTCCGCTGCCCGCAGATCCCGGACGGCCGGGCCGGGTCCCGCCGGCGGCGCGGTGCGGGGCGACCTCGCTGCTGGTGGCCTCGTTCCTGCCGGTCGCCGGCGCATACGCCGTCGACTCCTGGCAGGTCGGTGTCGCCTCGGTCGTGCTGCTCGTCGTCGTTGCCCCGCTCGCGGTGACCGTGACGGTGGCTACCGCGATCCGGGTGCTCCCGGTCGTCGTCGCGGCGGTGTCACTCGGCTGGTCGGCGTGGCTGTTCAGTGGTGGGGGCGCCGGACTGACCGGCGCCGTCCGAGCGGGAACCCGGGTGCTGGTGCTCGCGCTGCCCGGCGTGCTGCTCGCCGGGTCGATCGTCGGCAGCGTGCTCGGTGACCAGCTCGGCCAGTGGTTCCGGGTGCCGGCCCGGCCGGTGGTCGCGGCGGTGGCGGCCGTCGAGCGACTGGACGCCCTCGCCGAGCAGACCCGGCAGCTGCTGCGGTTGCGCCGGGTGCGTGGTCTGTCTCCCGGTCGCTCGCCGGTCGCCCGCGCCCGGTCCGCCACCGGCGTGGCATTCGCCCTGCTGGTGGGGACGATCCGGGACGCCGGGCGGGCAGCGGTGGCGATGGAGGCGCGCGGGTTGGGCCAGGCGCGGCGCCGCACCTGGGCCGAACCTGCCCGCTGGCACCGGGCCGACACGGTCCTGGTCGTCGTCGGCGCCCTGTCGGCAGCCGTCCCGCTGCTGCTCTCCGTCCTCACGCCCTGGTGAGGACGGAAAGATCTCCCGGACCTCGTCCATCTGCCATAGCTGGTCAGCGCAGCGTGAACACCGCGGTGGCAGGCGGGGCAGCGGGCAGCTGAACGGTCGCGGTGTAGGTCCCCGGCCGTAGTGCTGTGGTCGCCGGCGTACAGCCCGCAGCCAGACGGACACCGGGCCAGACGATGTTGACGAGGCCCTTGCCGTTCGGCGGCACGACCGCCTGGGCCGGCAGCAGCACCGCCTGCCCGGTGGTGCCCGGTGCCGCGTCGGGCACCGTGGCGACCGGGCAGCTACCGGAGTCCCAGACCCGGTCCGCGCCGGAGGTCACCGTCAGCCGCGGCGGCGCACCGACACCCACGGTCATCCGGCAGCCGCTGCGCGAGGCAAGCTCCACGGCCAACCGCACCGGCGAACCGGCCGTCGGGAGCGTCCCGCCGACCCCGGTTGCGGCGACGGACACGACCACGTCCGCAGCGCGGCAGGGCGCTGCCGACGTGACGACGGTCGGGGTTCCGGTCGGGGTTCCGGTCGGGGTTCCGGTCGACGTAGCGACCGCCGTCGCGACGGCCGATGCGCTGGCCGCGGCTGTCACCGGCGCGGCCGGTGCGGCCGTCGGCGACGGGCTGCCGGGGGCGGCCGCGGCGGATGTCGGCGCCGCCGCGCTGGTTCCCGGCACCGGTTGGGTGCCCGGCGGTGTAAGGGCGCGGGCGGGTGGAAGCGGGTTCGGGGTGGCCGGTGCCGCGGCTGCCGGCCGGGCCGAGGAGTTGGCGACAGCGCGGACCGCACTGCCCACCGCCACCACGAGCGCGATGACCAGCAACACGACCAGCAGCCGTCGACGCCGGTGGACCGCGGACGGCCCGGGAGCGCCGCCGAGCCGACTGCCTGCCACTGTCGGCACGTTAGGACCGTGGGCGGCCCGGCCGGTGCTCCCACGCCGGACCTACGGTTCCGGCCGTGACCGTCGCCCGCGAAGCACCGGCCGCAGGCGAAGCACCGGCCGCCCGCGAAGCACCGGTCGACCCCGGAGCGCCGGTCGACTCCGGAGCGCCGGCCGCCCCAGAGGTGTCGGTGGACCCGACCGACGGTCTGGCGCAGTTGCTGCTCGGCTGGTACGCGCAGCACCGCCGGGACCTGCCGTGGCGGGTTCCCGGGATCGGCACCTGGCCCGTCCTGGTCAGCGAGGTGATGCTGCAGCAGACGCCGGTCGCGCGGGTACTTCCCGTCTACCTGCGGTGGCTCGACCGGTGGCCGACGCCGGGCGCCCTGGCGGTCGAGGCCCCCGGCGAGGCGGTCCGAGCCTGGGACCGGCTCGGCTACCCGCGCCGTGCCCTGCGGCTGCACGCTGCCGCGGTCGCCGTCGTCGACCGGCACGGCGGCGTGGTGCCGACCGACCACGACACCCTGATCGCCCTGCCCGGGCTCGGCGCCTACACGGCAGCGGCCGTGGCCGCGTTCGCCGCCGGCGGCCGGTACGCCGTGCTCGACACCAACGTCCGCCGGGTCCTCGGGCGGCTGCTCGACGGGCAGGCGCAGCCGCCGGCGGCGGTGGCCGTCGCCGAACGCGCCCGGGCGGAGGCACTACTGCCCGCGGACGGAACAACTGCGGCCACGTGGTCGGTCGCGCTGATGGAGCTCGGCGCGCTGGTCTGCACCGCCCGCGCGCCCCGGTGCGACGGCTGCCCGGTCGCCGGCCGATGCCGGTGGCTGGCCGCCGGGCGACCGGACAACGGCGGCCGCCGCCGCGCCCAGCCGTGGGTGGGCACGGACCGCCAGGTTCGCGGGCTGCTGGTCGGGGTGCTGCGCGGCGCGTCGGGTCCCGTCCTGCCCGTGGAGCTGGCCGCCGTCTGGGCGGACGCTGCCCAGCGCGACCGTGCGCTGACCAGCCTGGTCGTGGACGGCCTGGCGGTGGCGACGGACGACGGCCGCTACCGGCTGCCCTGACGGCGGCGCCACCGCATGTCGACCGGGGCGGGCATCGGACTCGCCTACGATGACCGGCGCGCGGCAGGTTGCCCGAGCGGCCAAAGGGAGCGGTCTGTAAAACCGTCGGCTCAGCCTACGAAGGTTCGAATCCTTCACCTGCCACCCACGCACGGCCCCGGACGCGATTCCCCGCGCCGGGGCCGGTCCGCGCCGGGGGCGGTCGTCGAGCGCAGCGACCGCCTATGTCCGCGGTCCCGGCGCCTCGGTCGAATGGGCGCTGTGGGAGGTTGGGGGGCGGAGAAGGAGGCCCGATGCCCGTCGAGTTCGACAGCGATCCCGCGATCGCGGATTACGCCCACCCCGAGCGCCTGGTCACCACCGACTGGCTCGCCAAGCACCTCGGCGACCCGGGCCTGGTGGTCGTCGAAAGCGACGAGGACGTCCTGCTGTACGAGACCGGCCACATCCCGGGCGCGGTCAAGGTCGACTGGCACACCGAGCTCAACGACCCGGTCACCCGCGACTATCTCGACGCGGCCGCGTTCGGGGAGCTGATGGCGGCCAAGGGGATCCGCCGCGACGACACGGTCGTGTTCTACGGCGACAAATCCAACTGGTGGGCCGCCTACGCGCTGTGGGTGTTCTCCCTGTTCGGCCATGCCGACGTCCGGCTGCTCGACGGCGGTCGGGCCGGGTGGCTCGCCGAGGACCGTCCGGTGACCACTGAGCCGACCACCCGCGAACGGTCCGCCTATACAGCACCCGAGCGCGTCGATGCCGGCATCCGCGCCTTCCGCGACGACGTGCTCGCCCACCTCGGCAACGGCCCGCTCATCGACGTCCGCAGCCCGGTCGAGTACAGCGGCGAGCGGACCACGATGCCGGACTACCCGGAGGAGGGCGCCCTGCGCGGGGGCCACATCCCGACGGCCGCCAGCGTTCCCTGGGCCAAGGCCGCGGCCCCGGACGGGCGGTTCCGGCGCCGGGCCGAGTTGGAGCAGCTATATCTCGCCGAGGCGGGCCTGCACCGCGCCGACGACGTCATCGCCTACTGCCGGATCGGGGAACGGTCCAGCCACACCTGGTTCGTGCTGACCCACCTGCTCGGTTTCGACCGTGTCCGCAACTACGACGGATCGTGGACGGAGTGGGGCAATGCGGTCCGGGTGCCGATCGCCACCGGCACCGATCCGGGCGTCGCCCCAGCCGTGCCGCGACCGTGACCGCACCCGCCCCGGGCGGCGCCCCCGCGTCGGACCTGTCCCCCGGCCTCACCGAGATCGTCGAGGAGTTCGCCGGGCTCACGCAGCAGCAAAGACTGGAGCTGCTGCTCGACTTCTCCCGCGAGCTGCCCGCGCCGCCGGAGCGGTTCAGTCACGAGGCCGGCGGTTCCCTGGAGCGGGTCGCGGAGTGCCAGAGCCCGATCTACCTCGCCGTCGAGCTCGACGGCGGAGCGGCCGATGACGACTCCCGCGCCGTCCACCTGTTCTTCGACGCTCCCGCCGAGGCGCCGACCACCAAAGGTTTCGCCGGCATCTTGCGCGAGGGACTGGACGGTCGGCCCGCCGCCGAGGTGCTCGCCACCCCGGCGGACGTCTCGGAGCGGCTGGGGCTGGCGGCGGCGATCAGCCCACTGCGGCTGCGCGGGATGGCCGGCATGCTCGGTCGGATCAAGCGCCGGGTCCGCGAGCAGCTCGCCGCCTGACGCTCGGACAACCGGCATGGACATCCCGAAAGGGCGGGACCCGGCTGCGGGGTCCCGCCCCTCCCGGGGTCGTGCGAAGGCTGTCAGGCCGTGCGACGGCCCTTGACGGCCCGGTAGATCAGCAGCGCGATGATCGCGCCGATGATCGAACCGATCCAGCCGGACGGCTGCACGAAGCCCCCGCTGTGGTCCCGGTTGAAGATCAGGTAGCCGAGAAGGCCGCCGATGAACGAGCCGACGATCCCGAGCAGGATGGTCGCGCCGATGCCCATCGCGTCGCGACCGGGGACAACGGCCCGTGCGATGAACCCGGCGATGAGCCCGATGATCAGCAGGCCGACGATTGTGCCCAGCATGTTTCCTCCTGTCAGTGGCGGAAGCCTCGCTTCCGCACGCTAAGGGGTTTGGTCCCGCGCGCGAACGAACCTTACGCCCTAGGAGGACCCCTTACCGACTGTGTGTGTAGGGTCCCGTGCCCGTGTCGTGCCGCCGCGCGCGAACCGGAGCTTCCTGTACGACCTCTGAGGAACAGGCAGGGCCGCCGAGGCACAGGCGGACGCCCGAGGAACAGGCGAGCCAGTGCGCCAGGATGACGGCCGTGCCCGCGAACCGAGAGGACTCCCGACCCGTGCGCAGAAGCCGCCGCCCCGGACCCGGTGTCCCCGTCGCGGCCGCCCTGCTGGCCGGAGCCCTCGCGCTGTCCGGCTGCACCTCCATCGGTGGCGGCGGCAACCCGCCGTCCCCCGGGACCACCTCGGCCGTTCCGGATCGGACGGCTGCCGCGGTCGACGTCGCCACCCGCTACCTGCGCGCCTGGTCCGCGGACGAGGACAGCGGCGCCGCCGCGCTGACCAGCGACCCGGCAGCGGCGGCCCGGCTGCTGTCCACCACCCGCAGCCAGTTGGTGCTGTCGAAGGTGACCGCCGTACCCGGGCCGCCGCGACCGGCCGCCGACGGCGCGGTCGACGTCCCCGCGACGGTGACCCTCGGACTGACCGGACTGGGCGACGCGCGCTGGCAGATCGTCGTCCACGTCGTGGACGCCAGCCGGGCGACCAGCAGTGCGACCAGCGGTGCGGGCACCGCGGGGGCGACCGGCACCGCAGGGGGGACCGGCTCCCCAGCGCCCAGTCCTGCAGGGCCGGCCAGCGCCGCAGCAGGTACCGGCGGTCCGGTCGTCCAGTACTCACCGACGCTGGTGCACCCCGACCTCACCGCGGCGACCCGGCTGCGCCGGAGCCGGTCACTCCCGGTCCGGGCGAGCATCCTGGACCGGGACGGCAAGCCGCTGACCGTCGCCCAGCCGTTGTTCGAGATCGGCATCCAGCGGTCCCGGCTGCGCGACCCGGCCGCGGCCTACCGGCTGCTCGGGTCGCTGCCGGGCCGCCCCGACATCGCCTCGCTCCAGCGACGGGTCGCCGCGGCGGGCCCGGACCAGTTCGTCTCGGTGACCACCCTGCGGCAGGCCCCGTACCAGCCGTTCGCCGCCCGCCTCGATGCGACGGCAGGCATCCGGGTGCAGCAGCGGACCACGACCTTGGCCACGTCGCCCACGTTCGCCCGCACCGTCCTCGGCCGGCTCGCGCCGGCGACCTCGCTGAACGAGCAGGCGCTGGTCGCCGCCGGTCCGCTGGTCAGCACGACCGACGACGTGGGGACCAGCGGGCTGCAGCGCGCCGCCCAGCAGCAGCTCGCCGGGACACCCGGCGGCGCCCTGCAGATCGTCCCGCGCACCGGTGGGGACCCGCTCGCGACGGTGCAGCAGTTTCCCGGCCGACCCGGCATCCCCCTGCGGACGACGCTGTCGACCTCGGCACAGCAGGCGGCCGAGGCGGCGCTGGCGACGGCACCGCAGGCCGGGGCGCTGGTCGCGGTGCAGGCGTCCACCGGACAACTGCTCGCCGTCGCCGACGACGGGGTGGCTGCCGACCGGCAGGACGGGATCAACCGGGCGCTGAACGGCCGCTACCCGCCGGGCTCGACATTCAAGGTCGTCAGCGCCGCGGCACTGCTGGCGGGCGGCCTGTCCCCGTCGGCGACTGTCGCGTGCCCGCCGGCGGTCACCGTGGACGGCCGCCGGTTCACCAATGTCGCCGGCGAGTCCGCGTCCGGCGCCGTGCCGTTCACCACCGACTTCGCGCAGTCGTGCAACACCGCGTTCATCGGCCTGCGCGACCGGGTGCCCGCCGCCGCGCTGACCGACACGGCCAAGCGGTTCGGTCTCGGGCTGGACTGGACCCTGGGGGTCACCTCCTACGGCGGGTCGGTGCCGACACCGGCTACCGAGACCGAGCGGGGTGCCGCGATGATCGGCCAGGGCCGGGTGCTGGCCAGCCCGCTGGCGATGGCCGTCGTGGCAGCGACGGTGGCCTCCGGCCGCGGCCGGACCCCCACCCTGGTCACCGGAACCGGTCAGCCGCCGGTGTCCGCCCAGCCACCCGCGGCCGACGCCCGGGTGATCGGGCAGCTGCGCACCCTGATGGCCCAGACCGTGGCCCGCGGCACGGCGACCGGGCTGCGCGGCTCCGCCACCGGCGCCAAGACCGGGACCGCCGAGTTCGGCGGCACGCCTGCGGCCGGTGGCCAGCTGCCGACCCACTCGTGGATGGTCGCCTACCGCGGCGACCTGGCCGTGGCCGTACTGATCGAGAACGGCAGCACCGGCGCCAGGACCGCCGGCCCGGTGATGAAGCGGTTCCTCGACGCCGTCCGCTGACCGAACCGACCGTCCGCTGCCCCGCCCGGCGAGCCGGCGTCGGCGCGCGTGTCCGCCACAGACAGCCGGCGGCCCGTCCGGGCTCCTTGCGGTCGCCCACCGCCCGTCCGGTGTCGCTGCCGGACAACCTCGGCGCGCAGCAGGTCCGGGCTGGCTCCCGACATGCCGGAGGGGGCCGGCCCGCTGGTCAGCGGGCCGGCCCCCTCACGACGTGCTGACTCGGGTCACTCCCCGACGGGAGCGATTTCCCCGGCACCGGCGATCGCCACCGGCGCCACGTCCGGCAGCTCGGACTTCGGCTCGCCGGTGAAGGTGAAGTGCGCCTCCTTGCCCTCGCCCTCCACCCCGACCACGACGATTGTTCCCGCCCCGAGCTCCCCGAACAGCAGCTTCTCGCTCAACGGGTCCTCGATCTCGCGGGTGATCGTCCGGCGCAGCGGCCGGGCACCCAGCACCGGATCGTAGCCCCGCTTGGCCAGCAGCTCCTTGGCCGGGCCGGTGAGCTCGATGCCCATGTCCCGGTCCTTGAGGCGCTCGTCCACGCCGGCGACCAGCAGGTCGACGATCTGGACGATCTCGTCCTGGGTCAGTGTCGGGAAGACGATCACGTCGTCCACCCGGTTCAGGAACTCCGGACGGAAGTGCTGCTTGAGCTCGTCGGAGACCTTCACCTTCATCCGCTCGTAGCTGCCCCCGGTGTCGTCGTTCTGGGTGAATCCGAGGTTCAGGCCACGGGAGATGTCCCGGGTGCCGAGGTTGGTCGTCATGATGATCACGGTGTTCTTGAAGTCCACCGCCCGGCCCTGGGAGTCGGTGAGCCGACCGTCCTCGAGCACCTGCAGCAGCGAGTTGAAGATGTCTGGGTGCGCCTTCTCGATCTCGTCGAAGAGCACGACCGAGAAGGGCTTGCGGCGCACCTTCTCGGTGAGCTGCCCGCCCTCCTCGTAACCGACGTACCCGGGCGGGGAACCGAACAGCCGCGAGACCGTGTGCTTCTCGGAGAACTCGCTCATGTCCAGCTGGATCAGCGCGTCGGCGTCACCGAACAGGAACTCGGCGAGTGCCTTGGACAGCTCGGACTTCCCGACACCCGTCGGTCCGGCGAAGATGAACGACCCACCCGGACGACGAGGATCCTTCAGTCCGGCGCGGGTGCGGCGGATCGACTGGGACAGCGCGTGGATCGCCTGCTCCTGGCCGATGATCCGCTTGTGCAGCTCGTCCTCCATGTGGAGCAGACGGCTGGTCTCCTCCTCGGTGAGCTTGAACACCGGGATGCCGGTCGCGATGGCGAGCACCTCGGCGATCAGCTCCTCGTCGACCTCGGCGACGACGTCCATGTCACCGGCCTTCCACTGCTTCTCCCGTTCGGCCTTCGCCGCGATCAGCTGCTTCTCCCGGTCGCGCAGGGATGCGGCCTTCTCGAACTCCTGGGAGTCGATGGCCGACTCCTTCTCCCGACGCACCGTGACGATCTTGTCGTCGAAGTCGCGAAGGTCCGGCGGCGCGGTCATCCGACGGATCCGCAGCCGGGAGCCGGCCTCGTCGATCAGGTCCACGGCCTTGTCCGGCAGGAACCGGTCGGCGATGTAACGGCTGGCCAGCTGTGCCGCGGCGACCAGCGCAGCGTCGGTGATCGACACCCGGTGGTGGGCCTCGTAGCGGTCCCGCAGGCCCTTCAGCATCTCGATGGTGTCGGCGATCGACGGCTCGGCGACCTGGATCGGCTGGAACCGGCGCTCCAGTGCCGCGTCCTTCTCGAAGTGCTTGCGGTACTCGTCCAGCGTGGTCGCGCCGATGGTCTGCAGCTCACCGCGGGCCAGCATCGGCTTGAGGATGGACGCCGCGTCGATCGCACCCTCGGCGGCGCGACGAGGGTGTGGATCTCGTCGATGAACAGGATGATGTCGCCGCGGGTGCGGATCTCCTTGAGGACCTTCTTCAGGCGCTCCTCGAAGTCACCGCGGTAGCGGGAGCCGGCCACCAGTGCCGACAGGTCGAGGGTGTAGAGGTGCTTGTCCTTCAGCGTCTCCGGGACATCGCCCTTGACGATGGACTGCGCCAGTCCCTCGACGACGGCGGTCTTCCCGACGCCGGGCTCACCGATCAGCACCGGGTTGTTCTTGGTGCGGCGGCTCAGCACCTGCATGACCCGCTCGATCTCCTTCTCGCGCCCGATGACCGGGTCGAGCTTGGACTCGCGCGCCGCCTGGGTGAGGTTACGGCCGAACTGGTCCAGCACGAGTGAGGTGGACGGCGTGCCCTCGGCCGGGGCGCCGGCGGTGGCGGCCTCCTTGCCCTGGTAGCCGTTCAGCAGCTGCATGACCTGCTGGCGCACGCGGGTCAGGTCGGCGCCGAGGCGCTGCAGGACCTGGGCCGCGACACCCTCGCCCTCGCGGATCAGGCCGAGCAGGATGTGCTCGGTCCCGATGTAGTTGTGGCCGAGCTGCAGCGCCTCGCGCAGGGACAGCTCCAGCACCTTCTTGGCGCGCGGGGTGAACGGGATGTGCCCGGCGGGGGCCTGGCTGCCCTGGCCGATGATGTCCTCGACCTGGCCGCGGACGGCCTCCAGCTGGATACCGAGGCTTTCCAGCGACTTCGCAGCCACGCCCTCGCCCTCGTGGATCAGGCCGAGGAGGATGTGCTCGGTTCCGATGTAGTTGTGGCTGAGCATCCGGGCCTCTTCCTGGGCCAGGACGACCACCCGGCGGGCACGGTCGGTGAAGCGTTCGAACATGGGCGAGCCCCCCAGAGAGCATCGGTCGGTGTGCGGCGGTTCGAGACGGACAGTCCCCGCGCGCTCCGAACGCTACGACGGCCGGTTGCCCACCGGGCACGGCGCGACCGCTATTCCTCCCCCGGCTGAACGGGGAACGCCCGCCGGCCGGTGCCCGCTGCGGGCACCGGCCGGCGGGCGGCGCAGTTCCGGCTCAGGCGTGCGCCTGCTCGTAGGCGTCACGGATCTCACCGGAGATGCGACCGCGCTCGCTGACGGGCCGGCCGTTCTCCTTCGCCCAGGCCCGGATCGCGGCGTTGTCGTTGTTCCCCGGGCGGGCGGCGGCGGTGCTACGGCGGGCACGCGTGGCGCTGGGTCGGCCGGCGCGACGGGCCTGCCCGACATAGGGGGCGAATGCCTCACGCAACCTGGTCGCGTTCTCGGCGGACAGGTCGATGTCGTACGTGGACCCGTCCAGGGAGAAGGAGACGGTTTCGGTGGCCACGCCCCCGTCGATGTCGTCGACGAGGATGACCTGGACCTTCTGTGCCATGACAGGACCTTTCAGGGGAGCCGGGTGGGGTTTTGCAATGCGTCAGCGGCGACATTACTCGACGAATGGCCCGGTCAGCGATTCACCCCGCCGGACGGACCAGTGGGAACAGGATCACGTCCCGCAACGGGCCGCCGGCCAGGAAGCTCACCAACCTGTCGACGCCCATCCCAAGTCCGCCGGTCGGTGGGAAACCGAATTCGAGTGCCTCCAGGAAGTCGGTGTCCAACGCCATCGCCTCGGCATCGCCGGCAGCGGCGAGCCGGGCCTGGGTGGCCAGGCGTTCGCGCTGGACGACCGGGTCGGCCAGCTCCGAATAAGCGGTCGCGAGTTCGACCCCGCCGACGTAGAGGTCCCACGATTCGGTCAATCGCGGATCCGCCCGGTGGACGCGGGTCAGCGGGCGTACCGCCAACGGGTAGTCGCGGACGAAGGTGGGCTCCACGAGCAGGTGTTCGCACAGCCTCTCGAACAGCTCCAGGGCGAGTTTTCCCTCGTCCCACCCGCGATCGACCTCGATGCCGTGCCCGGCGGCAATCCCCGCCAGCACCGACCGCGAGGTCCCCGGGTCGACCGGTCGGCCCGCGGCGTCGGACAGCGCGCCGAACAGGGTGACCTCGTGCCACGGCCCGTCCAGGTCCACCTCGTGACCGCCCACGTGCAGCATCCCGGACCCGGTGGCCTCGTGCGCGACCCGGACGAGCATCTCCCGGGTCAGGGCGGCCATGGTGTCGTAGTCGCCCCACGCCTGGTACGCCTCGAGCATCGTGAACTCCGGGCTGTGGGTGGCGTCGACGCCCTCGTTGCGGAACACCCGGCCGATCTCGAAGACCCGCTCCAGTCCGCCCACGACAGCCCGTTTCAGGTGCAGTTCCAGCGCGATCCGCAGGGACAGGTCGATGTCGAGGGCGTTGGAGTGGGTCGCGTAGGGCCGCGCGGCCGCCCCCCCGTGCACGGTCTGCAGGATCGGGGTCTCGACCTCGACGAACCCCCGGCCGGCGAAGAAGGCGCGCAGGGCCGCCACCACGGCCGGGCGCAGCAGGGCGAGGCTGCGGGCACGCTCGGACACCAGTAGGTCCACATACCTGCGCCGCGCCCGGCTCTCCTCCGACAGCGCGGAGTGCTGGTTCGGCGGCGGCCGCAGCGCCTTGCTCGCCAGGACCCAGCTGTCGGCGGCCACCGACAACTCCCCGCGGCGGGAGCTGACGACCTCACCGGTGACGGAGACGAAGTCGCCCAGGTCGGTCTGCGCCTTCCAGTCCGCCAGCCGGTCGGGCCCGACCCGGTCCCGGCTCAGCATCACCTGCAGGGTGGCCCCGTCCCCGGTGACGCCGTTCCCGTCGGTTCCGGCGCCCTCGCGCAGCGTCGCAAAGCACAACTTGCCGGTGTTGCGGGCGAACACGATCCGCCCGGTCACGCTGACGAGGTGCCCGGTGGCCTGGTCCGGGGGCAGGTCGGGGTGGTCCGCCCGGATCCGGGCCAGCGTCGCGGTGCGCGGTACGGCCACCGGGTAGGGCTCGGTGCCGGCGTCCAGCAGGGCCTGCCGCTTGGCCGACCGGACCCGGAACTGCTCGGACTGCTCGGACTGCTCGGACTGCTCGGACTGCTCGGACTGCTGGGCCTGCTGGGACTGGTGCGGCGACTGGTCGGGACTGACGCTGTTCACCGGGGCAGTCTCCCAGCCCGCCAGGCTCACCCCCGGGTGCGCTCGAACGCCAGCCGGAGTCCGACGAGGGTCAAGTCGGGCCGGTGGTCGGTCAGCGCGGCCGATGCCGGCAGCACCAGCGGCGCAAGTCCGCCGGTCGCGACGACCGCGGTGACCGGCGACCCGAGCTCGGCCACGATGCGCGCGACGATGCCGTCGACCTGCCCGGCGGCCCCGTACAACACGCCGGACTGCAGGCAGGCGGCGGTGGTGCGGCCGATCACCGACGGCGGCGGCTGCAGCGGTACGCGGGACAGCTGGGCCGCGCGGGAGGTCAGCGCGTCCAGGCTCAGCTCGATCCCGGGTGCGATGGCCCCACCGAGGTAGGCCCCGTCCGGGCCGACCACGTCGAAGTTCGTCGAGGTGCCGAAGTCGACGACGACGCACGGGCCGCCGAACAACGTGCCGGCCGCGAGGGTGTTCATCACCCGGTCGGTGCCCACCTCCGGCGGGTTGTCGACGGCCAGGCGCACCCCCACGTCGATGCCCGGCTCGACGACGAGGCTGTCCACGCCCGCGAACCAGCGAGCCAGCATCGCCTTGGCGGTCCGCAGCAGCGCCGGCACGGTCGAAGACACGGCGATCCCGGACAGGTCGGCGGCCTCGACGCCAGCGGTGGAGAGCAGTGCCCGCACCGAGAGCGCCAGTTCGTCGGCGGTACTGCTGCGCTCGGTCCGCACCCGCCAGGAGTCCATCAGCCGGTCGCCGTCGAACAGCGCCAGCACGATGTTCGTGTTCCCGATGTCCGCCGCGAGCAGCATCAACGGGCCGCCGCTGCCGGCACGGGCACCGCCGGGTCCGGCACCGACGCCAACCAGGCCAGCGACTGCGGGTACCGGGAGCTGATCGTGGCGTGCGCCGCGTCCGGAAAAGCGCTGTGCACTGACACACGGCGGCGGGACATCGGGGTCCGGGTCGTCGTCGTAGCCGGGGGCAGGTGGACCTCGACCGGCCGGTCGGCCGGGTCACCGAGAGCGTTGCCCTCCCGTGCGGGAGAGCGCATCGTCGTGCGCAGCCACCGGCCGGGTGAGGTCATCGGGTCTCCTGTCCTGCGGTCTCCTGTCGTGCGGGGCCCGCGGCGGGATCCCCGAGCACTACCGCGGTGTTGTCGAGCAGACGCACGCCGCCGACCACTGCGGCCAGCAGCAGCCGCGCCGACCCGCTCGCCGGCGCGGGGCCGAGGTCGGGCGCACGGACCGCCAGGCTGTCCGCGGCGATCCCGGAAGCCGCCAGCACGCGCCGCGCGGCCGAGAGCACCGCGCTCGGCCCGTCCGCCCCGGCGTCGGCACCGGCCCGCAGCGCGACTGCGATGGCGGCCGCCCGCGCGCGGTCGGCCGCGGACAGCCGGGCATTGCGGCTGGACATGGCCAGCCCGTCGGCTTCCCGGACGACGGGGATCGACTCGATGTCCACGGCGGGGCCGAGATCGGCAACCATCGCGCGGACCAGCGTCAGCTGCTGGTAGTCCTTCTCCCCGAACGTGGCGACGTCCGGGGCGACCAGCCGCAGGATCCGCGACACGACCGTGAGTACGCCGGCGAAGTGGCCGGGCCGGGCGGCGCCCTCCAGTTGGGCGCCCAGCGGCCCGGGGTCGATCCGGACGGTCGGCTCGCCGTTCGGGTAGACCGCGGCGGCGTCGGGCACGAACGCCACGTCGAACCCGGCCGCGCCGGCGGCGGCCAGGTCCGCGTCCAGCGTCCGCGGGTAGGTGGCCAGGTCCTCGGTCGGGCCGAACTGCAGCGGGTTGACGAAGATGCTGAGCACCACGGTGCCGGCCGGGCCGACCAGGTCCCGGGCGCGGGCGACATGCGCGAGATGCCCGTCGTGCAGAGCGCCCATCGTCATCACCAGGGCCCGGGGTCGGGGGGTGACCGCCAGCGCCGCGTCCAGGTCTGCGACGGTGCGCGCGATCCGCAACCCACGTCCGTCAACCCCGCCGCTGCCCCGCCCGGCGACCTGGCCGGCCAGCCCCGCCATCTGACCGGACAGCAGTGACGCGACCGCCCGGTAGGCGTCGGTCGATGCCCGCGGCGCGGGGACCGCGAGGTGTCCGGCGACGGTCCCGGCGTCCCCGCGCGCGGTCGGCCCCGTGTGCGCCGCCGGCCCGACGGAGAGCGCCAGTCGCACCGCGGCCTCCACGACGGGCGCGAGCACAGCTCTCGGATCGGTGACGCCGAGCCGCTCGAGCCGCTGCATCCCGTCGGTGATCACCGCGAAGGCGTGGTTCGCCGCCACGCAGGCCGCGGCGTGCCAGGCAGGCCGGTCTGTCTCGGCCACGTCGACCACCCGGGCGGGATCGCCACCCCAGGCGGCCACCAGGGCGCGGGCGGCCGGACCAGCACCCGGATCCGCAGCCGCCGTGGTGAGCCCGACGGCGGCGACGGCCAGCGACGCACGGTCGACGGCGGGGTCACCGGTGAACGGCAGGACCGGGTGCACCGCCGCCGTCCGGGCCCCGGCGTCCGCGGCCGGGGCCAGGACAGCCGCGCCGAGGGCGCCGCTGGTGTGCACCACCAGCTGACCCGCACCGAACGCACCGGCCGCGGCGAGCGCCGCAACGACACCGGGCAGCGCGTCGTCACCGACCGTCAGCAACACCGTGCCCGCCCGGGCGACCGCCGGGGCCGCATCGTCGCCCCGGCCGAGCAGCAGCACGTCCGGGTCGGCCGCACCGAGCACGGCGGCCATCGTCCGGCCGACACGCCCGGGGCCGACGACCACGGTCGGCAGCCGCGCGCGTTCGGCTACCGGGTCCACGGGCCACGACGGTAGCGCCGGCCCGGTGGCCGCCCGGGCAACCTGGGCGGCCCGGGCGGCCTGGGGGTTCGGCTCCCGGACGTTCGGCTCCCGGACGTTCGGGGCCCGTAGGTTCGGCGCCCGTAGGTTCGGGGCCGTGACGACCACCGCGACGGCTCCTTCGGCCGGCCCCGTTTCCACCGTCCAGCTGACCGGATCCCCGGTCGTCGGGTCCTCGGTCGCGGCCACGACCGTCCGGGGCCGCGACCGCACCTGGCTGGTCGCGCTCGCCGCGGGTCTGTGGGGAACCGACGCCCTGCTGCGGTACCCGCTCGGGCGGACGTTCCCCGCCTCGACCCTGGTGTTCTGGGAGCACCTGCTCGCCCTCGTGCTGCTCGCGCCGTTCCTGCCCGGCGCGGTGCGGGCGGCCCGGCGCCTGGACGGTCGCCAGCTGATGGCGCTGCTGGTCATCGGCGCCGGGTCGTCGGCGCTGGCCACGATCCTGTTCACCCGGGCGTTCGCGCTCGGTGACCCGGTCACGCCGGTGGTGCTGCAGAAGCTGCAGCCGTTGGTGGCGATCAGCCTGGCGGCACTGCTGCTCGGTGAGCGGCCGCGGCGCCGGCTGGCGGTCTTCGCCGTCCCGGCACTGGTCGGCGCGTGGCTGGTCGCGTTCCCCGACCCGCTGCACGTCGGTGTCCGACAGCTCACGCCGGCGCTGCTCGCGGTCGGCGCGGCAGTCCTGTGGGGCGCCGGGACGGTGCTGGGCCGCGGCCTGTCCGGGTCCCTCACCGCCCGCGAGCTGGTCACCCTGCGGTTCGCGATCGGCCTGGTCGCCGCGGGGGTCGCGGTGGTCGTCCTGGGTGACCGGCTGACGTTCCCGTTGGGTTCGCTGCCCGCGGTCGCCGGGCTGGCGTGGATCCCCGGCCTGCTGGCGCTGTGGCTGTACTACACCGGGCTGCGGGCCACCCCCGCCAGCCGGGCGACGCTGGCCGAGCTCGCCTATCCGGTGACCGGCGCGGTGCTCGGCGCGGTCGTGCTCGGCGCCGTCCTCAGCGCGAGCCAGTGGACCGGGGTGGTCGTGGTGGTCGCCGCCGTGACGGGCCTCGCACTGTGGGAGCGCCACTGCTCGCCGCGCTCGGCGCACCGCTGATCCTCACTCCTCGGCCAGGGCCTGCGCCGGTGGCGTCCGGGCGGCGCGGCGGGCCGGGAGCACCGAGGCGAGCAGCCCGGCGACGGCGGCCGCACCGGCCAGCACGGCGACCTGCCCGACCGGCACCGTGAACCGGATGTCGACCGCGTCGCCGAGCAGGGCGCGGATCCCGGCGAACCCGTAGCCGATCCCGAGG
>JAABUX010001762.1_pt1 | contig 31902 bp, 27 predicted proteins | sample 5561851 | NCBI WGS metagenome assembly JAABUX01 (sample SAMN10711883, study PRJNA513361) | rock metagenome | isolation source: Antarctica rocks | place: Antarctica: Victoria Land, Richard Nunatak red sandstone | collected 2016-01-03
CGCGGAGGTACGAGGCGGCGGCCGAGCGGATGATGTACCGGGCGCTCCGCGAGATGGAGGCGGTCGAGGCGGCGAACGTCGGTCGGGTCGAGCCGGCCCGCCCCGGGGTCGACGGCCGGTTGGGTTCGTTTTTCCCGGGGGCCGGTGCCGACCCGGAGGACCTCGGGCCGCCGGTCGCGCGGCCGTCCTCGGCCGACCCGAACTCACCCAAGCCGGCCGAGCCGCCCCATTCGGCTTCGCGATCCGAAACCCCGGGGGGCTCCAGCTACGTCCCGATCACGATCGGCCGGGTCGGCTGAGGCGCGGGTGTGCTCTTGTTGTCGGGTGGATGAAATCCACCAATCCATCGGCGTGGCCCGGACCCCGTCGGGCGGGCTTGCCGGGCGAGACCGACCGACCCCTCCGGCGTGGCCCGAACGTTGGTGGATTTCATCCACCCGACAAGAGACGCCTTACCCTGCCGGTGTTTACGGATAGCTCGAAGGTATTGACCCCAACGTTGGCCGGCCGGGGGGGAGGGGACCGGATGGTGGGGGGCAAGCTTGCGTGACCGGGCCGCCGACCTCCGCGCGTGGCGACGCCGGCGTCCGTCGAGCCGGCCTGATGGCCCGGGCGAGCCGGGGTCATCGGGGCGGCCGGTCGGACGCCGGCGTCGGGCGATCAGAAGCTGTGGAAGCCGCTGAGTTCGTCGAGCAGCCGATCCAGGGCGACCTGAATCTTCTCGGGGGTCTCGTAGGAGCCCGAGGCGATCTGCTGGCGGATCTCCTCGACCTTCTCGTGGCGGATCTCGGGCAGCCGGCTGATCCCGTCGAGCATCTGGCCCAGGGGCGAGATCTCGACGTGGTCGCGAGGGGTGCCCGCGTGGACGGTCTGGCCGGCATCCACTCCGAACGCGGCCAGTCGCGGATAGATCGGTTGGGGCCCCTGGGCCCCGCCTGCGCCGTGGATTTCCATCGGACATTCCCCTTCGCTTGGTGTCGTGGCCCGGCGTCCTTGGATCGGTCGCCGCGAGCGTTGTTCATCAAAGACCCGCGGGGGCCGCTTCCGAGCTGGCGGCCGGCACTCTGCCGGCCGCGTCAGCCTCTCCGAGACTCCCCCGAGGGGCCCGAGGCATCCGCCTCAAGCTTCCACACCCTACCTATCGGCCGGGGGGTCGGGGAGGATTAATCGAAGCCCCGGAAATCGCGCGAGCCGTCCCAATCGGCCTTCCGGATCAGTTTGCCGAGCCTCGCCGGGGCCGCGCAGCCTGCGGGCGCATCGCCTCGGTGAGCTGCGTCGACATCTGGCCGAGCCGGCCCGTCACCTCGGCCACCTGGCGGCGGACGAGGTCGAGCCCCTCGCGCTGCTCGGGCGAGGCGGGCCGGGCCGTCATGGTCGCCAGGGTCTTCGCCGCGTCGTCGAGCTTCTGCGCGGCGCCGGCGAAGACCTGGGCGGAGTCGTAGACGCTCTGGACCCGGACGTCCTCGGGCGTCGGCTTGTAGAGCGGGCTGAGGACGAACGGGTTGGCGTAGATCTTCTGGACGAGCTTGCTGCCCCAGTCGGTCGCGTCCTTGACGTTGGCCACGGTCCGGTCGATATCGACGCGGTTCCGGGCGAGCGTCGCCAGCCCCACCTCGGAGATCTGCTTGATATTATAGAGGGCCAGATCGGCCCGGTTCCGGGTGCCGTCGAGGTGGTCGAGCAGCGCCGCGACCTTCTCCTGGTCGCGGGCGACGACCATCTTCAACGTGGCCGAGAGGTCGCGGATGCTGGCGACGGTGGCCTGGATGTTGGGCCGGTTCTCGGCCAGGAGGCCGTCGACCCGCGCCGTCAGCGAGGCGACCTGGACGAGCGTCGCCTCGACCTTGGGCGAGGCCGCGGCGATCCGCTTCGCCGCCTCGCCGACGTTGCCGACGGTCGACTCGACCACCGGCCGGACGGCCTCGCTGGTGTCGCGGATGCCCGCGGCGGTCTCCTGGAGCGAGCCGACGATCAGGCGGACCTTGGGCCCGACCGCGTCGACGGTCTCGCGGACCTCGCCGATGGTGTGGCTGAGGTGGCTCCGCTCGACCGGCCCGAGCCCGACCTGCTCCAGGATCGAGTCGAACATCGAGGTCTCGACCCCCAAGACCACCTTGCCCGCGACCAGCGGCCCGCCCGACCGGCCCGCCGAGAGGATGTTGATCCGCGACTGGCCGGTCAAGCTCGACTGGATCGTGATCTTGGCGTCCTGCTTGAGCCGGGCGGCCAGCTCGACCGGCAGCGCCAGGCGGACCCGGGCCCGGAGCACGCCGTCGACCTCCGCGAGCGTCACCGCGACGACCCGGCCCGACTCGATCCCGGCGATCCGGACCTGGCTCCCGGGGCGTATCCCCTGGCCGTCGCGGAAGTCGACGTCGATCTGCCGGCGATGCGACAGGAAGCCCGGCCCCCCGCTCGCCAGGCCGAATAGCCCGAACAGCGCGGCCAACGCCACGACCACCACCAGGCCGACGCGGAGTTCGCGTCCCGAGGCTCGAGCACTCATCGGGGTTCCTTCCCCTTCGGGGCTTCGCGGTTGGATGGTCGAGGTCGTCGTCATCCCGATCGACCGGCGTGGACGGGAGGGCGATCGCGGGTCCGGCCGGGGTCGCGGCCCCGGCTCACCCCGTCGGCGGCGTGAGCACGGTCGGGCCGAAGGCCGGGCCGGCGTGATAGATCAGGAGGAACCAGCCGCCGTTGATAATCAGGATGGCCAGCCCCGCCAGGGTCGCGGCCCGGCAGGCGGCCGAACCGGCCGCGTCGGGGTCGGCGTCGGCCTCCGCCGCGGCGTGCCTCGAAAGCCCCTCGTGGCAGGCGAACACGGCGGCCACGCCGCCGAACAAGGCCCCCTTGACGACCAGGCCGGCGACGTCGCGGGCCCAGAGCATCTCCAGGAACAGGTCGAAGAACGCCGGGACGGTCACGCCCATCATCGAGCGGGCGACCAGCCAGCCGACCCCGATCCCGACCGCCGAGCCCCAGGCCGCCAGGATCGGGCCGGCGACCATCGCCCCGGCGATCCGGCCGGCCGCCCGCCGCGCCGGGTCGCCCGGGTCGGCCGCGATCGGGCCGCGGAAATCGGCCACGTAGCGGGCGGCGACGATCCCCGCGAGGATGAACCCGGAGAGCAGCGGGGCGAGGTTGCGGATCAGCCCCACGCCCACGACCGGCCCGATCCCGTCGAGGAACGTGGCGCCGAAGTACGCCTGCATCGCCAGGAACGAGCCCATCCCGACGTGGACCAGCGCCACCATCGGCAGGCCCATGCGCAAGAGGCGGTCGACCTGGGCGGACGCGGCCCGGAGCAGCGGCGGATTGTCGCCGGCCGGGCCGAGGCCCGCCCGGAAGGCGGCCGTCGCCATGAGCGCCGCGCCGCCGAGATAGCCGATCGCGGCGACGGCGGCGTGGGCCGGGTTCATCGGGGCGTCGGCGAGAGGTCGGGCAGGTCCGCTGGCCATGGTGTCGTCGTCCCTCCCTGGACGCCCGCGAGCCGCTTCCGCTTCTGCCTCTGCTTCTGGCCCCGGGCGGGTCGGGCCGCGACTTTAAGCAAATCGTCGTCTTTTGGATAGGCGGCTTGGGCGGCCCGGTCCTTCCACCAGGCCCGCCAGCGGTCGACGGCCTTGGACCGCTCGTCGGCCGGGGCCCAGGCGACGAAGCCGAAGTCGCGCTTCGTCCGCGCCTTCAGGGCGTCGTGCGCCGTCATCCGGACCACGCGGTCGGGGTCGTTGAGCCGCCCGATCATCGCGGGCACGGCCACCCATTCGGGCTGCTCGTCCCCCAGGCCCACCGATCGGGCCCGGACGATCGGCGAGGTGTGGATCATGTCGCGGAAGCTCTTCGGCGCCAGGCTGCAACCCGGCCCCGACGTCGCCAGCGTCCACAATAATCCGACGAGACAGACCCGCTTCACCGCGGGGCCCCCTTCCCTGGAGGTCCGACCGGCCGGAGCCCGAGCGCCGACGCCCGATCGTTGCCGGCCCCGCCGCGAGTCCTTCCGCGGCCGGCCCCCCGTCATCCTTCGCGGGGAGTGGCCGGGACGACCCAGATCGCCCCGACCTTCGCCGACGGGCGACTATCTAATCGAAGCGGCCGGATCACGCAACGCCGATCCGGCGTTGGCGGATCGGACATCGGCATCCGAGCCGGATATCCCGCATTATCCCCCGGATTCGCGTCCCATACTCATCCCATCTCTTCACCGGCCCGATACCAGCGGGTAGCTCGCGGTCACGCGGCGAGGATCGTCCCCCCTCGCGGCTCTCCGAGGCGGAAGGTCGCACGATTCGAGTCTGGCGGGAGACGTTGATGACGGATTCTCGGGGCCCCGGGACATCGCGGCGATTCGCGATCGGCGGGTCGCGCCTGGCCGCTTGGATCGTCGTCGCCTCGCTCGGCCCGGTCCTCCCACCGAGCGCCGGCCGGGGCCAGGACCCCTCGGCCGGCACGACGCGCACGGCCCCTCCCGCGACGACCGGCACGGCGGTCTCCCCGCCCGCCGCCGTCACGCCCGGCGCCGTGGCGGTCCCGCCCGGGACCACCGCGCCCGCCGGGACGGAGGTCGTCCCGCCCGGGACCGCGGCGGCGGCGGCGGCTCCGGCCGTCCCGACGCCGAATCCGGCCGCGGAGGCGGGACCGCCCTCGGCCGCCGAGGGTTCGTCGCCGTCGAACGACCCGAGCGCGCCCAAGACCTCGGCTCCGGCCGCTCCCCCGGGGCCGCCCGGGACGACGGCGGCGGGGGAAGCCGCGGCCGGGCCGGCGACCGGCGGGCCCCCGGTGCGGACGAACGTCTTCCGGGCCGCCCGCGACTCGATCTTCGGCCGGACCGACTACGCCACCTGGCACCCCTTGCCGTTGAAGACCCTGTTCAGCGAGGGCTGGGACGAGGCCTGGATCGGCCCGCCCAACGGCTCCCGAGGCGGCCCCCGTCAGGGCTGGATCGACGCGGCCGACGGCAACTTCTACCGCCTCGGTTTCTTCGCCTACACCTTCACCAACAGCCTGGCCCAGGGCGGCAACGGGCATGTGGGCAGCTTCACGCTCTACACCCCGCTCAGTCGCCGCCTCTCGCTGATCACCCAGAACCCGTTCATCGACTCCAACCAGCCGACGTTCTCCGTCGGCAAGCAAGGGCTGCCCAACCCCAGCACCGCGCCGGGCCGGTCGCGAAACCGGACGCCGACCGGCTTCGGCGACCTGGCGATCACGCCCCGGGTGATGCTCCGCGAGACCGAGAACCTCTCGCTCGTCGCCGAACTGACGGTGCAGATCCCGACCGGCTACCGGGGCACGGGGGCCGGCCAGGCCATCCTCACCCCCGGAGTCCAGTTCTGGTCGAACTTCGCGCCGAAGTGGATCGCCCGGGGCGGTTTCAACGTGGGCGTCGGCACGAACCCCCAGGCCGGCGGGACGACGCTCCTCTCGCAACTGGCCGTAGGCCGGGTCTTCACGCCGCACGACACGCCACTCTTCGGCGACTTCACCGTCTATCTCTCCGCCAACGTCTTCGACAATGTGAGCACCGGCCGGAATACCACCACGCTGACCCCCGGGTTCCGGACCCACCTCGGCAAGAGCTTCTACTTCCTGGGCGGCCTGAACGTCCCCGTGACCGGGCCCCGGCCCTACGAGGAAAGCGCGACGTTCTGGATCATGAAGGTCTTCTAGGCCGACCCCGATCGGGGTCGCTCGCTAGCCGGCGCCCGCGGCCTTGCGGACCTCGTTGACGTACTCGTGGGCCAGCCGGGCCGGGATCGGCAGCCGGAGCTTCCTCGTCGTCGCCAGGACCAGGTCGACGGCCCCTTCTTGGTCGCACCGATGCCCCGGCGAGACGAACAGGGGCGCGACCCGGTCGCGGGTCCGGAGCACGGTCCCGACCACTTCTCCCTTGTCGACCAGGGGGCTCCGGTCGCCCCGATCGGGGCCGGGCTCGTCGTACTGGCCGCAGAGCCGGCTCTTGGCGCAGCCGACGGTCGGGAGGTCGAGCCAGAGGCCGAGGTGGCTGGCGATCCCGAGTCGGCGGGGATGGGCGATCCCTTGGCCGTCGCAGAGCACGACGTCGGGCCGGGCCTTGAGGCGGTCGAAGGCCTCGATCAGCGCCGGGGCCTCGCGGAACGAGAGCAGGCCGGGGACGTAGGGAAATCTCGCGGGGCTCGCCAGGCCGACCCGCTCGATCACCTCGAAGGTCCCGGCGGCGACGACCACGACGGCGGCGTAGAGCGTGTCGCCCCCGCGGTTGAACGAGACGTCGGCCGCCGCCAGGGTCCGCCAGGGGCCGAGGGGGGTCGCGGTGTCGACGGCCCCCGCCAGCTCGGCCTGGAGGGTCCGGGCCCGCGCGGGGTCGAGGTCCCAGTCGTGTCGGATCGGCATTATCGGGCGGGGGCTCGGGAAGATTGCGGGTCGCGATCGGTCAGGCCCGGGCCGTCGCCCCCACCCGCTTAAGGGCCTCGGCGGCGCGGGTCGCGTCCTCGCGCGAGACGTCGAGGTGGGTGCAGGCGCGGACCACCTGGGGGCCGAGGGCGCTGACGAGGACGCCTTGCTCGCGGAGGCGGGCGGCCACTTCCTTGGCGGTCCCGAGGGCGGGGTCGACGGCGATCCAGACGAGGTTGGTCTCGACCGGCCCCTGCTCCAGGGAGAGCCCCTCGGACTCCTCGACGGCGGCGGCCAGGAGCCGGGCGTTGGCGTGGTCCTCGGCGAGGCGGTCGACGTGGTGCTCCAGGGCATACAACGCCCCGGCAGCGACGATCCCGGCCTGGCGCATCCCGCCGCCGAGCAGCTTGCGGAGCCGGCGGGCTTCGTGGATCGCGTCGGCCGAGCCGGCCAGGGCCGAGCCGACCGGCGCCCCCAACCCCTTGGAGTAGCAGAGCGAGACGGTGTCGAAGTAGCGGGCCCACTCGGCCGCGGCGATCCCGCCGGCCACCACGGCGTTCATCAGCCGGGCGCCGTCGAGGTGCATCCCCAGGTGGTGGGCCCGGGCCCAGCCGGACACCTCGGCCACGGCCGTGATCGGGTGGATTCGCCCGCCGCGGCGGTTGTGGGTGTTCTCCAGGCAGACCAGCCGGGTCTGGGCGTAGTGCGGGTCGACGGGCCGGACCTTGCCGCGGAGGTCGGGCAGGCAGAGCAGCCCCTGGACCGGCTCGATCGTCCGGGCGGTCACGCCCCAGAGCCGGGCGACGCCCCCCCCCTCCCACAAGAAGACGTGGGCCTGGGAGTCGCAGAGCAGCTCGTCGCCGGGCCGGGCGTGGAGGCCGATGGCGATCTGGTTGGCCATCGTCCCCGACGGCACGAACAGGGCGGCCTCCTTGCCCAGCAGCTCGGCCGTCCTCTCCTGGAGCCGGAGCACGGTCGGGTCTTCGTCCAGGACGTCGTCGCCCACCGCCGCATCGGCCATCGCCCGACGCATCGCGGCGGTCGGTCGCGTGACGGTGTCGGACCTCAGATCGATGGGTGTCGCGGCCATGGGGAATTTCCTGGTCTCGGCGTTCCGGGCGGGCCCCGACGGGTCGCGACCATCCTAACATCCAACTTCGCCGGTGTCAGCGGGGGCCGGCCGGATTTTCGAGGCCGGATCGAGCCTTAAAGGGCGTCGCCCGGCGGGCGTCGAAAAAGGGGGGCGACGGCTGGCCGGCGCGATTAGAATGGGGGGGACGACTTCCGGACCGGAGACTCCCCGTTCGATGGCTATCCTCACGAATATCGGCCGGATCGACTGCGCGGGCGAGGACGCCCACCGGGCGATCCTCGAGCTCCGGCGCCAACTCAGCCCGAGGGGCGACGTGGTCAGCCCCGAGGGGCGGGCCCGGACGATCGCCGCGTTCGGCGAGCCGCTGACCCCCGAGCAGGTCGTCCGGCGGATCTGCGACGACGTCCGCGACCGCGGCCTCGACGCCGTGCTCGACTACACGAGCCGGCTCGACCGCGTCGCGCTGGAGCCCGGCGCCGTCCGGGTCTCGGCCGACGAGCTGGCCGAGGCCCACCGGGCGGCCGACCCCGCCTACCTCCGGACGATCCGCCGGGTCCGCGCCAACATCCTCGCCTTCCAGTCGGGCATCCTCCACCGCGACGCCACGTTCCGCCGCGGCCCCGGCTGCGAGCTGAGGCTCCGCTACCGCCCGCTCCGCCGGGCCGGGATGTGCGTCCCCGGCGGCGCCGCGGCCTACCCCTCGTCGCTCCTGATGACCGTGGTCCCGGCGCAGGCCGCCGGGGTCGAGCAGATCGCCGTGGTCGTCCCGCCCACCCGCTTCGGCGGCTACAACGCCGACCTCCTGGCCGCCTGCCACGCCCTCGGCGTGACCGAGGTCCACCGGGTCGGCGGCGCCCAGGCCGTCGCGGCTCTGGCTTATGGGGTCGAGGGGATCGAGGCGGTCGACAAGATCGTCGGGCCGGGCAACCTGTTCGTCGCCCTGGCCAAGCGGCACGTCTACGGTGAGGTCGACATCGACTCCATCGCCGGGCCCAGCGAGGTCGTCCTGATCGCCGACTGGACCGCCGACCCCCGCTTCGTCGCCGCCGACCTCATCAGCCAGGCCGAGCACTCGCCGGGCGCCTCGATCCTCATCACCTGGGAGCCCGACCTCATCGACCGCGTCGACGCCGCGCTCGCCGACCAGCTCGACCGCCTCAGCCGCGGCGACCTCGCCCGCGACAGCCTCGAACGCTTCGGAGCCCTGATCCTGGTCAAGGACGAGGACGAGGCCATCGCCCTGACGAACCTGATCGCCCCCGAGCACCTCCACGTCTCCACCGCCGACCCCGACCGCCTGGCCGCCCGGCTCACCAACGCCGGCGCCATCTTCCTCGGCCACGAGGCCCCCGTCGCCGTCGGCGACTACGCCGCCGGCCCCTCGCACGTCCTGCCCACCGGCGGGACCGCGCGGTGGGCCTCGGGCCTCTCCGCCAACGACTTCCTCAAGCGGACCAGCCTGATCTGGGTCGACCGCGACGGCCTGTCCCGGCTCGCGCCCGACATCCGCCGCCTCGCCGACAAGGAAGGGCTCTCCGCCCACCGCTACAGCGTCGACATCCGGCTCGAAGGACCCACGCCCGGCGACTGATCGGGGCGACCGCAGCGAAGGAGACGACGGCCGATGACCACCGCCCCGCCGCCCCCGGTCGCGCAAGACCCGGGCTCGCTCCTGGACGCCCTCCGCCGCCGCCGCACCGCCCGGCTCCGCTTGGTCGCGGCTGTGCTCGTCCCGGCGGCGATCGTCGCGGGGGCGGTCGCCTGGAAAGTCGTCCCGCACCTGATCGCGGCGACCCGGCTCGAAGCGAGGGGCTTCCTCGTCACCTGGCGGGTCGACCGCCAGGACTGGCGACAAGGCGGGGCGACGACCGCCGAGGTCGCCCCCCCGCTGCTCGGCTTCGTCGGCGACGGGCGCGGGACCGCCGTCCTGGAGGACCTCGGCCGGCTCCATCGCCTCGAGCGGCTCGACCTCGCCAAGCTCGACGGCCTCAACGACGACGAGCTGGCCCCGCTCTCCGGGCTGACCGACCTGACCGAGCTGAGCCTCGACCAGAGGTTCGCCCACAACTGGTTCGCCCGCCAGAAGGTGAGGCCGACCGACGCGACCCTGGCCCGGCTCGGCCATTTGAAGCGGCTCCGCGACCTCAACCTCGCCGGCAACCGGATTACCGACGCCGGCCTCGCCCACCTCGCGGGGCTGGTCGACCTCCAGATCCTCGACCTCGCCGATACCGCGATCACCGACGCCGGCCTCGAATCGCTCCACGGCCTGAGGCGCCTGAGATACATCAACCTCGAAGGCACCAAGGCCACCCCCGTCGGGGCCCGGGCGCTCAAGGCCGCCGTGCCCGGGGCGGACGTCGACTTCTCCTCGGCCATCTCTCGACCCCGGTGACGGTCGAGGGCCGCGATCCCCCCGGAGGACCGGACCGATGAACGCGACCATCCAACCCGACGAGACCACCGCGGCGGCCGACCCGCTCGGCCGGGCCGACGACGCCCGTCGCCGCCGTCGCCTCGCGGTCGGCCTCGCGCTGGCCGTGGCCGTCGCGGGGCTCGGCTACCTCGGCCGGGAGGTCGGCTCCCACCTGTTCGCCGCCGTGGGGCTGGGGGCGAACTCGATCCAGGTGACCTGGCAGGTCGACGGCGAGACCTGGCGGCGGGGCGGGGTGACGGCGGTCAAGGCTTATGACAGCCCCCTCGGCTCGGCCGCCACCCGCGGTCACGGCGAGCTGTGGGCCCTCTCCCGGCTCCATCGCGTCGAGGCCCTCGACCTCTCCCTGCTCGTCGGGCTCAAGGACTCCGAACTCGAATCGCTGGGCGAGCTGACGGACCTGGAGGCCCTCAACCTCGGCCAGGCCCGCGAGAACTACCGGGCCCCGGCCAACCAGGACCGGCCGACCGACGCGACCCTCGCCCGGCTCGGCCGGATGTCCCGGCTCCGCGACCTCTCGCTGGCCAAGCACCGGATCACCGACGCCGGCCTGCTCGCCATCGCGGGCCTGGATCGGCTCGAAACCCTCGACCTCCGAGACACCGGAGTCACCGACGCGGGCCTCGCGACCCTGGCCCGGCTCAAAGGCTTGAAAACCCTGACCCTGACCGGCACGAAGGTCACCCCCGGGGGCCTCCAGGGCTTCCGCGCGGCCCGGCCCGACGTCGAGGTCGTGGCCGACCCGCCCGCCCCGGCGCCCCGATGATCGATCCCCCCGGACCGGATCGGAACCGACCAATGAGTTCACCCCCCGCCTCGATCCGGGCCGCCCGGGCCGACGACTCGGCCACGATCGCGACCCTGATCCGCGAGCTGGCCGCCTACGAGCAGCTCGAAGCCCAGGCCCGGGCCGGCGCCGAAGACCTCCGCCGCCACCTCTTCGGCGACCGGCCGGCCGCCGAGGTCCTCTTGGCCGAGGTCGACGGCCAACCCGTCGGCTTCGCGCTCTTCTTCCCCACCTTCTCGACCTTCCGCGGGCAGCCCGGCCTCTACCTCGAAGACATCTTCGTCCGCCCCGAGCACCGGGGGCGCGGGATCGGCAAGGCCCTCCTCGCCGCGATCGCCGCGCTCGCCGTCGGCCGGGGCTGCGGCCGGCTCGAATGGTCGGTCCTGGACTGGAACGAGCCCTCGATCGGCTTCTACCGGTCCCTCGGCGCCCTGCCGATGGAGGAGTGGACCGTCTATCGCCTGGACGACTCGGCCCTGGCGCGACTGGCGGGGCGGGCGGGCTGATCCGCCGACCTGTCCCCGAATTCGACCTCCCGCCGATCCGGGCGTCCCGGGCGGTTCCCACCGGCCTCCATCGGGTCACGACGCAAGATGAGCCGCTACTTCCTCGACCAGATCGACCGGATGGCCGGCTACGCGCCGGGCGAGCAGCCGCGCGACGGCGGCTTCGTCAAGCTCAACACCAACGAGAACCCCTATCCCCCGTCGCCCCGCGTGGCCCGGGCGATCGCGGGGGCCCTGGACGACCGGCTCCGGCTCTATCCCGACCCGGTCGGCACGGCCTTCCGCGAGGCGGCGGCGACGCTCCACGGGGTCGAGCCCGGGATGATCCTGGCCGGCAACGGCTCGGACGACCTCCTGACGATCCTCACCCGGGCCTTCGTCGGGCCCGGCGACGCGATGGCCTACCCGACCCCGAGCTACATCCTCTATAAGACCCTCGCCGAGATCCAGGGGGCCCGCGCCGTCGAGGTCCCCTTCGAGCCCGACTGGACGCTCGACCCGGCCCGGTTCGCGCGGACCGGGGCCCGGCTGGCGCTCGTCGCCAACCCCAATAGCCCCTCCGGGACCGCCCTGCCGCCCGATCAACTGGGCGCGATCGCCGAGGGGCTCGACTGCCCTCTGGTCGTCGACGAGGCCTACGTCGACTTCGCCGAGGGGGACGCCATCGGCCTGGTCGCGAAGCACCCCAACGTCATCGTCCTCCGGACGCTCAGCAAGGGCTACAGCCTGGCGGGCCTCCGGCTCGGCTATCTGGTCGCGTGGCCGGCGATGGTCCAGGGGCTCATCAAGGTCAAGGACTCGTACAACTGCGACACCCTGAGCCTGGCCGGCGGGGTGGCCGCGCTGGGGGATCGCGGCCACCTGGCGGAGACCCGGGCCAAGATCCTCGCCACCCGCGCCCGGCTGATCGGGGCGATGAAGGGCCTGGGCTATCGCGTGCCCGAGAGCCGGGCGAACTTCGCCTGGTGCACCGACGGCCCGCCCGCCCCGGAAGTCTACGAGGCGCTCAAGGCCCGCAAGATCCTCGTCCGCCTGATGCGGTACCCGGGCCGGGACCCCGGGCTCCGGATCACCGTCGGCACCGACGGCGAGATCGACCGGCTCCTCGACGCCCTGGGGTCGGTCGGCTAGCGGCGAATTCGCCCGCCTGATAGGATCTCCGTCGAAGGAGGCCCGACCGTGGCCGAGCGCATCGCCGAGATCGTCCGCAAGACCCGGGAGACCGACATCCGGCTCCGCCTCGACCTCGACGGCGCGGGCCGGTCCGAGGTGGCCTCGGGCGTGGGGTTCCTCGACCACATGCTCGACCTCTTCGCCCGCCACTCCTCGATGGACCTGCAAGTCGCCTGCACCGGCGACCTCCACGTCGACGCCCACCACACGACCGAGGACATCGGGATCTGCCTGGGCCAGGCGATCGACCGGGCCCTGGGCGACCGCGCGGGCATCCGCCGCTACGGCCACGCGATCCTGCCGATGGACGAGGCCCTGATCACCTGCGCCGTCGACCTCGGCGGCCGGCCCTACTGGGCCTGGCAGGCGCCGATGCCGGCGGAGAAGGTCGGCGACTTCGACAGCGAGCTCGTGGCCGACTTCTGGCAGGCCGTGGCCACCCAGGGGCGGATGAACTTGCACGTCCTGCTCCACTACGGCCGGAACGCCCACCACGTCAGCGAGGCGATCTTCAAGGGCCTGGCCCGGACCCTCCGCGACGCCGCCGAGCGCGACCCCCGCAACGCCGGCGTCCCCTCGACCAAGGGCTCGCTCTGAGCGGCCGTCCGGGATCGAAGCTGGCCCCCGGGTGATGGGGCATCGCCGACCGTCGCGAGGGCGGGCGACGCCTCGTCCGGGGGAGGGTCGGGTTTCCCTCAACCATCAGCCATCTGTCATCGATCCTTGTCGCTTTCGAGGATGAATCCCGAATAGCTATGGACCGACGCCCTCGCGTCCGACCCCCTTCCCTCCCCGAGCGACCGAGCCCCACCCGATGACCGCACCAGTCCGATCGCCGAGGCGGGCCCTGATCGTGAACGCCGCGCTCGTGGCCGTGGCGTTCGGCCTGCTGGGCCTCGTGGTCCACCAGAACCGGGCCAAGATCCGCGAGGTGTTCGCCAAGCCGGTCGATTATCGCTGCTTCGCCGTCGGCCTCGCCGTCTACCTGACGGCCCTGGTGCTGACCTTCGCCCGCTGGCATCGGCTGGTCCGGGCGCAGGGGATCGACTTCTCGTTGCGCGACGCCGTCCGGCTGGGGTTCATCGGCAACGTCTTCAACCTGGTCATCCCGGGCGCGGTGGGGGGCGACGTGATCAAGGCGGCGTTCCTCTGCCGGATGCACCCGGACCGCAAGCCGCAGGCGGTGGCCTCGATGGTGCTCGACCGCGTGCTCGGGCTGCTCGGCCTGTTCCTCCTGGCGGGGACCGCGGGGCTGCTCTCCTGGCGGGGGGCCGACCCGCAGGTCCGGCTCCTGATCGGGCTGATCTGGGGGGCGCTGGTCGCCGGCTTCACCGGGCTGGCGGTGGCGTTCTCGCCGGGCCTGTATCGCCCGCTCAACCGCCTGGTCGCGGGCCGTGGCAAGCTGGAGACGATCGTCCGCGAGCTGGAGTCGATCGGCTCGGCCTATCGCGAGCGGCTGGGGACCGTCGCGGGGATGCTGGCGGCGGCGGTCGTCAGCCACGCCCTGTTCGTCCTGGCCTTCTACTCCGCCAGCCTCGCGCTCTTCGACGCGATGCCCACGCTGGTCCAGCACTACCTGATGGTCCCGCTGGCCCTGTTCACCACGGCCGTCCCGCTCCCGTTCGGGGCGCTCGGGCTGTCCGAGTCGATCAGCGGCAAGCTCTTCGAGATGGTCCACCACACCGAGGGGGCCATCGCCATGATGGCCTTCCGGATCTTGATGTATGCCAGCGGGGCCTTCAGCGCCTGCGTCTACCTCGCCAACATCCGCCAGGTCCGGACCCTCGCCCACGACGCCGAGGCCGGCCTCGGCGACATCCTCGCCGGGCCGGTCGACGCCCCGCGGACCGAGGTCACGGCCTGACCCGGATCGCGCCCGGGAAGCTCGCGGGTCGTCACTGGCCCGCCGGCCCCGGGGGCTTGCCGGCGAGCAGGGCGTCGATCTCCGCGGCGAAGACGTCGCGGTCGGTGAGGCCGACGTGGACGGTGCGGATGACGCCCTGGGCGTCGATCAGGACGACGAACGGGATCGCCTCGACCCCATACGCGGCGGCGATCTTGCCGAGCGGGTCGAGGGCCACCAGGCCGACCGGGTTGTCGGCCTCGCCGACGCCGGCCAGGGCCAGCTTGCGCTCCTTCAAGGTCGCCTCGACGGTCGATCGGGCCGCCTTGAGGTCGCCGGCCTCGGCCTGGTCGATGCTCAGGGCGACCACCACCACGCCCTTCTTCGCCTTCGCGTACGACTCGATCAGGCCCTGGACGTCGGGCAGCTCCTTCAGGCAGGGGCCGCACCAGGTGGCCCAGAAGTCGATCATGACGACCTTGCCGGCGAGGTCGGCCCTGGTCACCTTGCGGAGCTTGCCAGGCCCGTCGAGCACGTCGAGCGCGAAGTCGGGGGCCGGCTTGCCGACGAGCGGGTGGGCCTCCGCCCCGGCCTTCCTCTCGGCCGGCGCCGCCGCCGCCGCAGCCTCGGGCTTCGGCGCCGCCGCTTCGAGCCGGGCGACGGAGGCGAATCCTTCGGGGGTGACGAAGGCGAACGCCCCGTCGCCGGGGACCTCGGACGACACCGCGCCCGATGCCCATCGGAGCGACTCGACGTGGGTGTCGCCGCCGGCGATCGACGACTTGGTCGCGTCCCCCTCGACCACGAGGTCGACGAACGCGAGCAGGCCGGTCCTGGGGTCGATCAGGAACCGCCAATCGTAATTATCCGCCTCGTCGAGCCGGAGGACGCGATACGACGTCGCGCCGATCGCCCGGTCGGGCTCGGCGGTGACCTTGGGGGCGAAGTCGAAGATCAGCCGCTCCGGCTCGTCGCCGATCACCAGGTTGAGGACGTGGACGAGCGGGAGCCCCGAGACGCCGCCGAACTCGATCGCCCCGAGCGGCCCGCCCCGGAGGATCGACTCGGCGAGCTTCTTCGGCGCCGGGATCGCTTGGACCGTCTTCAAGGGGACGACGGCCGTCGAGACCGTGGCCCCGTCGCTGACCACGCGGACCAGGTCGGTCCGGACGTCGAGCTTGTTCGGCCGGGAGAAGGCCACGCTCGCCTTCTGGACCTGCCGCAGTTCCTTCTCGCCGACCTTGACAACCAGGGTCGTCTCGCCGTGATCGGCGTAGGCCGGCAGCGCCTTGTAGCTGGCGATCAGGGCGTCGAGCCGGGCCCTGGCCTCGGGCTCCATCGGCGGTCCCTTCGGCCCGTCCGCCGCGGCCGACGAGGCCAGGCCCACCAGGCCGAGGATTCCGGCGGACGCGGCGCGAAGTGCGGTCTTCATGGAAAGTCGCCCCTGGCGTTGGCCTCTCGATGCTCGCGGACCTCCCCGTTGTACCCGAAGCGACGCCGGATTCCCAACAGCCGCCGGCCGCCCCGGGCCGGCTCGATCCGCCCGGAAAGCCGCGGCCCGACGCGATTCGCCGCGAGAGCCGCTCCGCCCGGGTGCGTCGACGGATACTGGCACTTCCGGGGACACCCCCCACCCCGGCCCTCCCCCGCGAGTGGGGAGGGAGCCAGATCATTCCCCCTCCCCACTCGCGGGGGAGGGCCGGGGTGGGGGGCAGCCAGCGATCACGCCGGACCGAGCGATCCGGGAGTTGCCGTGATCCGTTGATGAACCCGCTTCGCCCGCCCCGGGTCCTTGAAACGGCCGCCGATCGGGCGAACAATGGCGGGATGAGACACACTCCCTCGCCCCGCTCGCGGATCTGGGCCGTCGCCTCGGCGGCCGTGCTGATGGCGTCGACGGTCGAGGGCCAGGCCCCGGCACCGTCGGTCGCGCCGAAGGTCGACCCGGTCGTCGCCGCCCTCGTCGAGGCGCACAACAAGGAGCGGGCCAAGGAGAACCTGCCCCCCTTGAAGCTCGCCCCGCTGCTCGAAGAGGCGGCCCGGGGGCACGCGAAGGACATGGCCGACCGCGACAAGATGTCGCACGACGGTACGGACGGGTCGACCCCCCAGCAGCGGATCGTCCGCGCGGGTTATCATTACCTGACGGCGGGGGAGAACGTCGCCAACGGCTACGGCGACGTCAAGAAGGTCATGCAGGGCTGGATGGACAGCCCGCCGCACAAGACGAACGTCCTGGGCGACTTCGACGAGATCGGCGTCGCCCGGGTCTACGCCGAGGACGGGAAGCCGTACTGGTGCGCCGATTTCGGCCGGCCGATGCCGAAGTTCGACCCCGCCACCGCGGCGACGGACCTCCTCAAGAAGCTCAACGAGGAACGCTCGACGGCCAAGCTCCCGAGCCTGGCCGTCGACACCAGGCTGGCCAAGGCGGCGGGCGACCAGGCCGTCGCGCTGGCCAGGAAGAAGGGCGAGGGGGGCACGCCGACGAGCTTCAGCGAGATCGACGCCCGCAAGTATCAGGAACTGGCCATGACCACCGCCGTCGGCCAGCCGACGTCGGAGGCCGTCATCAAGACCTTGCTCGACAGCCCCGACCACAAGGCGAAGCTGCTCGGCAAGTTCACCAAGCTCGGCGTCGGCTACGCGACGGGCGAGGACGGCACGCCCTTCTGGTGCATCATCCTGGGCCTCCCGGCCCGCCGCTGACGCCCGTTGCCGGCCCCGGAGCCGGCCCCGCGAGAGGGGCGATCGCCCGCCCGCGGTCGCGGGGGCTTCCTCGTCGCCCGGGGCGGGTTGCCGGCGCACGTCCCGGGCCGGCCGCGGACCCCGGCCGACCGCGGACCTGCCGTCGCGCCGCTCGACCCGGGATTCTTGGAATAATCCGGCCCCGACGACCCAGTACCATGAGAGGAGACATCAGGGGTCCTTCGGAGGTCGTCGTCATGGCGCATGCGAAGTCGGAGGCGGTCCCGAAACGATCCGGGGCGATCCCGGACGCGGGGATGAGCGACGGTCAACTGCTGGGGCGATTCAACGCCCGTCGCGACGAGTCGGCCGAGACCGCCTTCGCGGCCCTGGTCCGTCGGCACGGGCCGATGGTCCTCCGCGTCTGCGGCCAGATCCTCGGCGACCGGCACGGCGCCGAGGACGCCTTCCAGGCGACCTTCCTGGTCCTGGCCCGGAGATCCGCCGCGATCCGCCGGCCGGAACTGCTGGGGAACTGGCTCCACGGGGTGGCCCTGCGCACGGCGAGGGAGGCGAAGATGCGCGAAGCACGCCGGCGGAATCTGGAAACCCCGGCGGCGGAGGCCCTCCATCGAGAACCGGCCGACGATGCCGGCCGGCCCGAGGTCGCGCTGATCTGCCGCGAGGATTACGAGGCCCTGCACGAGGAGGTCTCCCGATTGCCGGAGCGGTTCCGGCTCGCGGTGGTGCTCTGCGAGCTCGAAGGGCTGAGCTATCGCGAGGTGGCCCGCCGGCTGCATTGCCCGGCGAGCACGATCGGCGTCCGACTGATCCGGGCCCGCGAACGCCTCCGGGCCCGGATGATCCGCCGCGGCATCGTCCCCGCGGCGGTGCTGGCCCATGCCCTGTCCGACGCCGGGGGCGCCTCGGCCCGGATGCCGTCGGCCCTGGTCGATGCCACGGTCCGGGCCGCGGCGGGGTTCGCGGCGGGCGACGCCGCGGCGATGGGGTCCGTCTCGGCGGCGGTCGTCGCGCTGACCCGGGCGGTCCTCAAGACCATGGCCGTGGCCCGGTTCAAACTGGCGACGGGCGTCGTGCTGTCCGTCGGCCTGACCGCGACCGTCGGCTGGGTCGGCGGCCATCGGCAGGCCCGGATGATCCCGGCCTCGGCGGGGCCGAGCGTCCTCCTGCCCCGGGCGGGAGCACCGGCCCCGGCGACCTCGGACCCGACCCGCGTCGGTCGGCCGGATCTCGGTCCCACCCCGAATCTCAACCGGGCGGCCGTCCCCGCCAGGCCCGCTGCCCCGGGGGGCGGGAAGATCGTCGAGGCGACGCTCCGCGGCGAGAACAAGCCGGAGCCCCCCCCGATGATGGCGAGCCTCCGGCTTCCGGCCCGGGAAGAGGTCGCCCGCGGCGAGATGCTATTCTTCAAGGAATGGGTGCCCAACGACCCCGCGAGTCCCCACGGCGACGGGCTAGGGCCGGTCTTCAACGAGTCGTCGTGCGTCGCCTGCCACGGCCTGGGGGCCCCCGGCGGCGCCGGACCGGAGAGCAAGAACGTCGTGATCCTCACCGCGATCACGAACAGCGGCCGGGGCGTGCTCCAGGGCCTGGAGCGAGTCCATCCCGGCTTCCGCGACACCCGGAGCATCGTCCTCCATCGCTCGGGGACCGACTCGACCTACGGGTCGTGGCGGAGGCATTTCCTGGAAGACCGTCGCGAGAAGGTCGCCAACACCCGGCCGGACGCCGCCGAGGAGGCCGTCGAGGATCGGATTCGGAGGATCGCCGACCAGACCACGCCGAACAGCCGGCTCCGCGAACGGTCGACCCGGCTCCAGGCGAAGTCGGGCCTCACCCTCCGGGTGTCCGAGCGGAATAGCCCGGCGCTGTTCGGGGCGGGGCGGATCGATGCGATCCCGTCCGAGGTCCTGATCGAAGGGGCCAGATTGGAGCCCGCCGAGGTCCGGGGCCGGGTCGGCCGGAACCGGGATGGCCGGGTGAACCGGTTCGGCTGGAAGGCCCAGATCGCCGGCCTCCACGAGTTCGTCCGGGGCGCTTGCGCCAGCGAACTCGGCCTCGAAGTGCCCGGCCATTCGCAGTCGGTCTCGCCCCTCGCCCCCCTCGACAAGGCGAAGGGTCTCGACCTCGACCAGGCGGACTGCGACGCCCTGGTGGCCTACGTCCGGGCCCTGCCCGCGCCCGTGGTCGTCGACCCCGACGGGCCGCAGGGGACCAGGGACATGGGGGAGGGCCGGCGGCTCTTCGCCGAGGTGGGCTGCGCGGCCTGCCATGCCCCGTCGCTCGGCGACGTCCGGGGGATCTACAGCGACCTCCTGCTGCACGAGATGGGCGCGAGCCTCGGCGACTCCGGGAGTTCCTACGGGATCGAGGGCCCCGAATCCCCCGGGGGCCCGAGTCCCGGCGAGTGGCGGACCCCGCCGCTCTGGGGCTTCCGCGATTCCGGCCCCTACCTCCACGACGGCCGGGCGCAGACCCTGGAAGAGGCGGTGGCGCTGCACGCGGGCCAGGCGACGCAAGCGGCCCGGCGGTTCTTCGCGCTCACCTCGGAGGGACAGTCCCAGGTCGAGGCCTTCCTCAAATCGCTGGTCGCGCCCGCGGCGGCGGCCACCCCGGGCGTCATGCTCGCGGCCGAACTCGAGTCGCGGATCGAGCCGGAGGAAGTCCGCCAGGCCGAGGCTCTCGTCCGGAGGCGTCGCGAGGAATCCGAGGCCCTCGAAGTGGTGAGGCAGGCCGAGGCCCACGCGCGACAGCTCGTCGCGGCGGCGGCGAAGCGTGCCCCGGGGCAGTTCCTCATGGGTGCCGAGCTGGAGAAGGCGGGCAAGATCGGCGGCGCGCTCGAATTCTATCGCCAGATCACGCGCGAAGCCGCCGACACCGAGGCGGGTCGATCGTCCGCCGCGCGGATCGCCGCGCTCGGCTCTCGCGCGAAATCGCCTTGATCGCGCACGCCGACGCGTCGCAGCCGTCGCGGGATCGTCAAGCTCCGATCAGTTGCCGGTCCCCGAGAACATCCACGGGAGGAAGTACGACGGGGCGAACCCGCGGCGGGCGAGCGGCCCGCCGTCGGGCCCCATCGGCGCGGACGGGACGTTGCCCAGGCCCGGGCCGTTGGTGTAGCCGGGGATCGGCCCGGCGCCGAACCCGAGCTGACTGGCCCTCGCCCAGTAGGCCGACGGCGTGGCCTGCTGGGCCAGCGGGAACGCCCAGGGGCGGCGCCCCCAGGACTGGCCGTAGAGCGGCACGCGCGATTCCCGCAGCCGCCGCGCGGCCCAGGCCGGCACGGGCTCCCCGTTCGGTGCGACCAGCGGGGCGGGCTGGCCGCCCGGGACCTCGGGTTGCGTCGGCTTGCGGTGGAACAGGCCCGCCTCGGCGGGCGCAACGGCTAGCATCAGGGACGCCAAGGCTTCGATCACCCGCCTCATGGCGCGTCCCCCTCCGTCGTCCGGTTCGACCGGCGGCGAGCCGGGGCAATCGCCCGAGCCCTGCCGCTCCGGCCGAAACCTATCACGCGGAACCGTTCGGTGTCGGGCCGACGACGGGGAGGATGTGGCCCATCTTGTCGCGCTTGGCGTCGAGATAGCCGCGGCGGTCGGGCACCTCGGGGGCGATGATCGGCACCTGCTCGACGACCTCCAGGCCGTGGCCGTGGTAGACGAAGGCGTCGGTCTTCTTGGGGTTGTTCGTCAGGAGCCGGACCTTGCCCAGGCCGAGGTCCTGGAGGATCTGCATCCCGACGCCGTAGTCGCGCGGGTCGGCGCGATAGCCGAGGGCGAGGTTGGCGTCGACGGTGTCCATCCCCTGATCCTGGAGATTGTAGGCCCGGATCTTCTCGATCAGGCCGATCCCCCGCCCTTCCTGGGGCAGGTAGATCAGGGCCCCGACGCCCTCGTCGCCGATCGCCTGGAGGGCCTGGTGGAGCTGGTCGCCGCAGTCGCACCGGAGCGATTCGAGCAGGTCGCCGGTGAAGCAGGAGGAGTGGATCCGGACCAGCGGGGCGGGCACGGAGCGGAGGTCGCCCATGACGATCGCCACCGGCTCGTTGCCGGGCTCGTGCTCGACCCTGTACCCCACGATCCGGCCCCGGCCGTACCGGGTGGGCAGCTCGGCCTCGGCCACGCGGTGGACCAGCTTCTCGCGGCGGCGGCGGTAGCCGATCAGCATCTCGATCGAGACGATCGGCAGGTTGAACGCCTCGGCGATCTCGTGGAGCTTCTCGCGGCCGGCGACGCGGATGCCGTCGAGGATCTCGCAGAGGATGCCCGCCGGGGCCAGGCCGGCCAATCGGGCCAGGTCGACCGTCGCCTCGGTGTGGCCGGCGCGGCGGAGCACGCCCCCTTCCATCGCGACGAGCGGGAAGAGGTGACCGGGCCGGACCAAGTCGTCGGGGCGGGTCGCGGGGTCGATGATCGCCCGGATCGTCCGCGACCGCTCCTCGGCGCTGATGCCGGTCCGGCAGGAGGCATGGTCGACCGGCACCGTGAACGGGGTCCGGTGCGGCGCCGTGTTGGTCTCGACCATCGGGTGCAGCTCGAGCCGGCGGGCCAGGTCGGGCATGATCGGCATGCAGAGCTGGCCGCGCCCGTGCGTGATCATGAACTCGATCGTCTCGGGCGTCGCCCGCTCGGCCGCCGCGACGAAGTCGCCCTCGTTCTCGCGCTTCTCGTCGTCGACGACGATCGCCACCCGGCCGGCGGCGATCGCCTCCAGCGCGTCTTCGATCTTGGAGAATTCGTAGGCCATCACGTCCACCATCGACCACGGGGAGGTTCGATCCCGCCGCCCGTCGCGACATCGTCCGACCCCTATTCTAGGCGTCGCCTCGCCGGAGGTCGCGGGCCTCGCCGTCGAATCCCGCCGGACATCGGACGCCGCCATCGGCAGCCGGCCTCGGGAAACCCGGGATCGACTCGGCCGGCGGGCGGACCCGGAGATCGCCCCGCCTCGGGTGAAACCCCGGCCGGGATCTCGGGGTAATCAGAGACGACAAGCCCCGAAAAAAAAGTGGGGAGTCCGATCCGACGAAAGTCCATGATTGGAGGGCCGGCCGGCTTGACCGCGGGGGGAGTCGCCCTATCATTGGGTCGGATCAAGCGACCGGCGATGGGGCCGAATCGGTCCATCCTCCCGGTCACTCCTCCTCCGCAGACCGACTTGCCCGCGGCCCGGCCCTGGGCCCGGGGTCGTCACCTGCCCCCTGAATGAACCCGGTTTCACGATGGAAACGATGGCACTCCCACGTCTCGCGATCGCCGTCCCCGGCTCCGGCCCGGAACCCTCGCCGGCGAGCCTCGGGCTGCTCGCGGGGTTGTCGACGCTCGGCTGGCGGGTCCAGCACTTCCGCGCCAGGGCTTGCCCGACCGGGACCGAGGCGGTGGGCCAGGCGACCGGCCTGCCCGGGCGGCATCTCGACGCCTGGCTGATGCCCGCCGATGTCTGCCGCAAGGTCTTCGCCCGCGGCGTCCGCGGGGCCGACCTGGCGGTGGTCGAGGGGACGCTGGACGACTCGGCCTCGCCGTGCCCGGTGGGGCGGGAGAACTACGGCCGTCCGGGCGTCCTGAGGCCGATCGCCGCCGCCCTCGACCTCCCGGTCGTCGCCCTGCTCTCCTGCGCCCGCCGCGAGGGGATGCACCTGCCCTCACTCCCCCCGGGCGTCGACGCGGTCCTGATCGACGGGCTGGAGGAGCCCGACGACTACGCCCGGATCGCCTCGGCGGTCCGGATGGTCCTGGGCAAGCCGGTCCTGGGTGCCGTCGAGACCCTGCCCGAGACCCGCCGGGCCCTGGCCGACGCCCCCCGCGACCGGCCGGTCGACGAGACGCTCTTCGCCCCCCTGGCCGCGAGCTTCCTCAAGTTCGCCGACCTCGCCGCCCTCCGCTCGCTGGCCCAGGGCCGTCCCTTCCCGATCGACCCCCGCGAGCCCGACCTCGCCGGCCGGCCGCGGTTCCGGGTGGCCTACGCCCAGGACGAGGCGTTCGGCGGCTACTTCCCCGACACCCTGGAGACCCTGGAGGCGCTCGGCGCCGACCTCGTCGAGTTCTCGCCGCTCCGGAGCGAGGCGCTGCCGGAGGCCGCCGACCTCGTCATGATCGGTTGCGGCTTCCCCGACGAGCACGCCGACGCCCTGGCCGCCAACCTCAGCCTGATCAATGCGCTCCGCTCGCACGTCTACCGGGGGCGGCGGATCTACTCCGAGGGGGGCGGGACGGCCTACCTCGGCCGGACGATGCGGATTCGGGGCCGCGACGTCCCGGGCGTCGGCATCCTCCCCATCGACGCCGAACTCCGGGTCGGCCCGCCCGTGGTCACGCCCGTCTCAATGACGCTCCGGTGCGACACCTGGCTCGCCCCCCGGGGGACCGAGGTCCGCGGCTACCGCTCGTGGCGCTGGGACCTGAAGCCGACCTCCGAGCTGTGCCACTGCGCGGCCGGCTTCGGCCCGCTCTCCGACGGCAACGACGTGTTCTACCACCACCACGCCGTCGGCTCGCTCGTCCACCTCCACCTGGCCGCCCTGCCCCAGGTGGTCGCGGCCTTCGCCGGCCCGCACCGGCCCTCGCTGACCCTCCGGCAGTCGGGGCGTTGACGCGACCGGGCGACTGATTCGTCACGAACCGGCCGGCTCGCGGACTCAGGCCTTCTCGGCCTCGACGCGGGACGGGTCGCGAAACGGCTCGACGACGGGCAACTCGGGCACGGGCACGCCGAGCGTGGCGGCGACCTCGACGAGCTTGGCCCAGTGGCCGGCTTCGAGGGGAATCCCCTCGACCGAGCGGAACTCGAGCATCAGGCGCTCGGGGTCGCCGGGCAGGAGGATCGCGGCCACGCCGTCGGCCCGGGGCGTGGCCCGGACGTATTTGGCCAGGCCGGACGACTCGGCGACGAGCGCTCCGAGCCCGGCGAACCGCTCGGGGTCGAGGACGAGGAAGACGACGTTGTTGCCCTGGGCGGCCGTCGCGCCCGGGTGGCTCGACCGGCCGCCGGTGAGGCCGCCGGAGAGCATGTCGAGCACCAGGCCGAGGCCGAAGCCCTTGTAGGACTGAGTCCCGCCCATCGGCAGGATCGAGCCGAGGGGGGCCTCATACAAGACCGAAGGGTCGGTGGTCGGCTGCCCCTGGCTGTCGAGGAGCCAGCCCTCGGGCACGGGCTTCTTGTCGTTGAAGTAGTGGACCCGGACCTTCCCCTCGGCCGCGACGCTGGTGCCGAAGTCGAGGACGACGGGGTCGGAGTCGGTCGGGATCGCCGCGCAGAGGGGGTTCGTCCCGAGCCGGGGCTCCAGGCCGCCCGGGGGCGCGACGCGCTGGCCCGAGCCGTTGTTGTTGACCGTGGCGATGAGGATCAGGCCCTCGGCCGCGGCCCGCTCGGCGTACTCGCCCAGCCGGCCGATGTGGCCGAAGTGCCGCCCCGTGCCCGCCGCCAGGCCGAGCGCCCGGGCCTTGGGGATGACCAGGTCGAGCAGGCGGTGGGCCTGGACCTGGCCGAGCCCCCAGCCGCCGTCGACGACGACCACGCCGGGCGAGTCGGCCTCGATCGCGAGCCCGACGGACGTCTGGTAGACCCCCCTGCGGAGGAAGTCGACGTACTGCGGCAGGCGGAGCACGCCGTGCGAGTCGTGGCCCCGGAGGTTGGCGCCGACCAGGTTCCTGGCCACGGTCGAGGCGTCGTCGTCGGGCACCCCGGCGGCGACGAAGAGGCGGGCGGCGAAGTCGAGCAGGGTCGCGGCATGGAGGATCGGCACGGCGTTCGGACCTCGCGGGGCGTGATCGGTCGGGAGAATCCGATCTTACGCGACCCCCGCCCATTTGCAATCCGGGGCCGACGCGGGTCGAATGGGGCCGGCGAGGTCCCCCTCGTCTCCGACCAACCGGGCGAGCGTCGAGGGTCCAGCCCATGGCTTATCGAGTCGAGACGGCCGACCACAACGGGCGGGCCGTCTCCACCTTGCGCGACACGTCGAGCGGGGCCTTCGCCTCGGTCCTGCCGTCGTTCGGCTTCAACCTGTTCGACCTCCGGCTCCCCGCGGCGGGCGCGGTCCGGCGGATGGTCGTCGCCGCCGACGACTTCGCCGACAACCCGAGCCGCCCCGGCCGCAACGGCACGCCGATCCTGTTCCCGTTCCCGAACCGGATTCGCGCGGGGAAGTACGAGTTCGGCGGCAAGTCGTACCAGATCCCCGTCGCCGCCAACGTCCACGCGATCCACGGCTTCGCGATCGCCGCGAAGTGGGACGTCATCGATCAGGGGGCGACGGCCGACGAGGCGTTCCTCGTCGGCCGCTTCCACCTGGCCGAGCACTCGCCCGAGGGCCGCGCGCTCTGGCCGACCGACGCGATCCTGACGGTCCGCTACGCCCTGGCGGGCCGTCGCCTGACGATGACGGCCACGGTGAGCAACCCCACCGACGCCGACTTGCCTTACGGCTTCGGCATCCACCCCTATTTCCGGCTCCCGTTCGCCTCGAAGGACACGACCAAGGGCCGGGTGATCCTGCCGGCGTCGGAATACTGGCCGCTGGAGGGGTATCTGCCCACCGGCGAGCGCAAGCCCGTCGACGCCCGGCTCGACTTCCGCAAGGGCCGCTCGATGGCGGGGCTGAAGCTCGACGACGTCCTGACCGGCCTGGAGTTCGCCGGCGACCGCTGCGTCTGCCGGCTCGTCGACGACGACCTGGGCGCCGAGTTCCGCCTGGGCTTCGACCGGACCTTCCGCGAGCTGGTCGCCTTCACCCCGCCGCAGGACGACACGTTGATCGCGGTCGAGCCGTACACCCAGACGACCGACGCGATCAACCTCCAGGCCCGCGGGGTCGACGCCGGCCTCCGGGTCCTGGGGCACGGCAAGTCGGAGTCGATGACGATCGTCATGGAGACGGTCGGCTGAGCGGTTGGCGCGGTGATTGCATCCTTCCGCCCGTGCCTCGGTCGAGATGGGCTTGGCCCGGCCTATCCCTCGGCTTTATGATGGGACCATCGTCCGGCCGCCTCGCTTGGGAACTGGTCATGCCGCCGCCCGGTGTCGACGAATTTCACCCCCTGGACGGCCTCCGGCTCGACCTGCTCCGCCGGGCGGTCGACATCTACCTGGAGGTCGCCTACCCCGGCGCCGAGCCGCCCCCGGCGGTCCGCCGTCGGCTCGACTGGCCGTCCGGTGTCGTGTCGGCCGAGCTGCTCGCCCGGCCCCCCTTCGAGCGGGTCGGCCGCTCCCCCGACGACGGCGCGATCTACGGCCTCCGCCTGGGCAACCTCCGCTATCCGCACATGAAGATGCAGGTCCAGCCCTGGGACGGCAAGGACGGATTCCTGCTCTCGGTCAACACCCACGACCACGCCCTGGCCCTCGACCCCAAGGCCCCCGACGCCGACGCCTTCATGGCCCTCCAGGCCGAGAACCAGCGGCTCAAGGTCGAGATCGAGCAGGCCTGGGACGACGCCGGCCTGCCCACCTTCCCCCGCTACCTCCGCAACTACCTCGCGATCCAGGCCGCCGAGAAACCCGCGAGTGAGGGGGCATAGCCGACCTGGTCAGGTGTAGGAAATCCACCAATCCCTCGACGTGGCCCGGGCCATCGCCCCCCGGCGGATGTGGTCACGCGTCATCCCCGTCGATGGTGGATTTCGGCCCATGTGCCCGGAGCGGTGGTCGGCACTCGGGGGAACCGGACCCGGAGGGACGCGTCGTGGGGCACGTTAGGTGCCGCAAGTCTTTGCTCCGATGAAGTTTGGCCCGACGCCGACCGCGACCGCCAGCCCCCTCGACGAAGCGGCTCATTGTATCCGACCACCGCTCCGGGCACATGAGCCGCCGCCTATACCAGCTTGGGTATTGACGCCCAAGGGGCGTTTGTCGGGTTGAGAGCAAGCGAGAAGTCCCCGGTATCGCCCGGTGGCGTTGTCGGGGGCATGACGAATGCGGATAGGCCGTGCTCGGGGGCGAGCCCTGCATCAGAGTCCGACGGCGGATCGATCCCCGAGCCTCTGTCCCGCGACTACCTCCACCGGGATGGCCGGCCGGGCGGGGGAGCGTCGCGGCAGGGTGAAGGCGAAGGCCGAGCCCCGGCCGGGGGCGGAGTCGACCTCGACGGTCCCGCCGTGCAGCTCGACGAAAGCCTTGACCAGGCAGAGGCCCAGGCCCATCCCCCGCTTGCAATACTGGTACTCGCCCGAGGAGTGGTGCATCGTGTCGTTGCCGGTGAAGAACGGCTCGAAGAGGTGAGTCCGGTCGTCGGGGCCGATCCCGACGCCGCGGTCGCTGACCCGAATCCGGACCCAGTCGGCGCCGCAAGCCGCCGCGTCGACCGCGATCGAGCCGCCGTCGGGCGTGAACTTGATCGCGTTGACGAGCAGGTTCGTCAGGATGTCCGACACCTTGGACGGGTCGACCTCGGCGGCCCCGAGGTCGGGCGCGGCGCGGAGCAGGATCTCCTGGTTCCGCGCCTGGAGGAACGGCTGGAGCCCGGCGATCGCCCGGCGGATCAGCGGCTCGATCTCGGCCTCCTCGACCGAGAGGCTGGGCTCCAGGTGGTCGTTCTTAAGCAGCTTGAGCATCCGCTCGACCGTCGAGGCCAGCCGCTTGCCCGCGCCGTGAATCCGGTCGACCCAGGCCCGCTCGGCGGGGGTAGCGAACTCGCCGCACGACATCTTCCAGAGCTCGGTCAGGCCCAGGACCACGGTCACCGGGGTGTTCAGCTCGTGGCTGGCCACCTCGATGAACTTCCCCTTGAGGCGGTCGGCCTCGACGAGCCGGGCGTTGGTCTCCTTCAGCTCGCGGAGCAGCCGATTCTTCTCGGCGATCAGCGCGTGCTGGTCGACGGCTTGGCGGATCACGGTCGCCAGCTCGTCGGCGTCCCAGGGCTTGGTGATGTAGCGGGCGATGTGGCCCTGGTTGATGGCGTCGATCACGGCCTTGATGTCGGCGTAACCGGTGAAGAGCAGCCGGGTGGCGTCGGGCTGGACCCGCTGGGCCCGCTCGAAGAACCGGACGCCGGTCATCTCCGGCATCCGCTGGTCGGACATGATCACGTCGACCTCGCCGACCTGCTCCAGCGCCTCCAGGGCCATCGAGGGGCGCTCGTAGGTCAGGACGCGATACTCCAAGCGGAACAGGTCGTGGAGCGACCGGAGCACTTCGGGCTCGTCGTCGACCACCACGAGCGTCGGACGGTTGGCGATCATTCGGGCTCCGGCCTCGGCGCGTCTCGTCCCCCGTCGGGCCCTCCGGCCTGGAACCTCTTGATGAGGGTGACCTCGTTGCCCGACTCATTATACCTCATCTCATCGACCATCCCATGCGTGATCAGGAGCCCGAAGCCCCCCTCGCGGAGCCCGAGCTTCTCGCGGACCCCCATGTGGGCGATCGGATTCTCCGCCGAGGCGGCGTGCGGCAGCCTGGCCCGGTCGAACCCCGGCCCCTGGTCGCGGATGACGATCTCGACCCGATCGGCGTGGATTCGATACGTGATCCCGACGAGCTGGTCGGATTGATGGCGGTTGCCCCACTCGATCGCGTTCTGGCCCATCTCCAGGAGCGCCTGGCGGAGGCTGAGGACCTGCTCCTGGGTGAAGGGGATCGCCAGCGAGACGCTCATCAGGAAGTCGTTGACCTCCTGGAGGAAGGGGACCTCGCTGTGGATCACGACGTGGATCTCGCCCTGGATCTGACCCTGCTCCATCCGCGCCCGCCAGGCGCGGGCCTCGGCGATGGCGCCGAAGAGGTCCTCGGCGCCGTAGGGCTTGCCCACGTAGGCGTTGGCGCCGACGCGGAAGCCGCGCGAGCGGTTCAGGTCGTCGCCCAGGGCGGTCAGCATGACGATGGGGGTGAGCATCGTCTCGCGGTCGCCGCGGAGCCCCCGGCAGACCTCGAAGCCGGTGGTGTCGGGCAGCATCAGGTCCAGCAGGAGCACGTCGGGCTTCAGCGTCCGCGCCATCGCCAGGCCCGCGTCGCCGGTCGCGGCGATCGTGGACTCGAAGTTGCGATAGCGGAGCAACCGGGCCGCCATCTCGGCCTGGTCGGGATCATCCTCGACGATCAGAGCCGTGGGCATCGACGTCTCCCCGCGCGGGCCGCGGCGGGCCCGGCCCTTTGGATTCGACCCCCGGACCGGCTAGACATGGAGTTCCACGACGTCGACGTCCCGGAGCTCGTGGTCGCGCTTGACCGTCTGGCCGTCGAAGCTCCCCGAGCCCCAGACCTTGGCGAACTTGAGCGACTGCTCGAAGTCGCGATGGACCTCGCGGGCCAGGTCGAGGACCGTGCTGCCGATCGGCACCGTGAAGGGGCTGGAGCGGTCGACGGGCTTGCCCGGGATCTTGGTGTAAACCCGGATCACTCCTAGTAGATCGTACGCCGACGAGCGCACCGAGTCCAGATCCGCGCCGGTCGCGGCCGAGGCCGCCACGATCACCGGGAACCGGCCGCCGTACCATTCGCGGAGGATGGCCAGCCGGTCGGCCGCCCCCTCGGCGTCCGACTTGTTGGCCACGACGGCGGTCCTGACGTGGCGGATCAGCTCGTCTTCGACGTCGTAGGGCAGCTCGCCGACCAGCTCGGCGTGGGCCCCGGCCAGGCGGGAGAGGGCCACCTCGGCCGCGTCGATGAGGTCGTCGTCGCCGAGGTCGACCACCAGCAGCGCCGCGTCGGCCGACCGGATCAGGCCGGGCTCCCAGGGCTCGAAGAAGTCGGCCGAGATCGGCGGGAGGTCGACGATCTGGAGCCGGACGTCGCGCCAGGTCGCGATCCCGGGGTAGGGGGCCCGGGTCGTGAACGGATAGGCCGCGACCTCGGGCCGGGCGTTGGTCAGGGCGGCCAGCAGGGCGCTCTTGCCCGAGTTCGGCCCGCCGACGAGCACGACCTGGCCGGCCCCCTCGCGCGGGACCCGGTGCGAGACGCCCGCCTTCTTGCCGCCCCCCTTGGCCCCCTCGATCTCGTCGCGGACCCGGCTGATCTTGGTCTTCAGGTCGCACTGGAGCTTCTCGGTCCCCTTGTGCTTGGGCAGGAGCCGGAACAGCTCGCGGAGCGCCTCCAGCCGCTCGGCCGGCGCGGCGGCCCGGCGGAAGTCCTCCTCGGCCTTGAGGTATTGCGGCGGGAGGTTGGCGGGCATCGCGGCGCGAACTCCGGCGCTTCCGATCCGACCCGGCGATCAGACCGCAAGGTTAGAGCGTCCGGGGGGATGAATCAAGACCCTCGCCGGCCCGGATGGCTTTCCCGGACCCGCCCGGGTCGGGGGCCCGCGCCCGACTTCGATCCCGGAGGGAACCGGGACGCGGCGGACGGTGTCTAACCCGGCGACAACTCCATGCCCCGATGCGACGAGGAACAGGCCGCGGTCAGCCGGTCGCCTCCCCCTTCCGGGAGCCGGGCGGATCGCCACCGGAGCGCCCGAAGCGCCATGACTCCCACCCACCTCGCCCCGTGGTCCCCGAGCGGGCCCGACGCCTTCGACGCCCGCAAGGCCGCCCACCTCCTCCGCCGGGCCGGCTTCGGCGCCCGGCCCGAGGACGTGGACCGGGCGGTCAAGGACGGGGTCGAGGCGACCGTCGAGGGGCTCTTCGACGAGGCCGCCGCCGCCGAGGAGGAGCGCGGCTTCGCCCTGGCCTTCGAGGCGATCGCCGGCTCGTTCGCCGACTTCTCCGAGGCCGACCCGCTCCGCGCCTGGTGGGTCCACCGGATGGTCAAGGCCCGCGTCCCGCTCCGCGAGAAGCTCACGCTGTTCTGGCACGGCCACTTCGCCACCAGCGTCGAGAAGGTCGACGACGTCCACCTGATGGCCCGGCAGGTCGACACCATCCGCCGCCTCGCCTGGGGCAACTTCCGCGACCTGGTCCTGGCCCTGGCCAGGGACCCGGCGATGATCGTCTGGCTCGACGGCGAGTCGAACACCAAGGCCCATCCCAACGAGAACTTCGGCCGCGAGCTGATGGAGCTGTTCACCTGCGGGATCGGCCATTATACCGAGGCCGACGTCCAGGCCGCCGCCCGCGCCTTCACCGGCTGGCACCGCGAGGGGGCCGAGTTCGCCTTCAAGCCCGACGACCACGATCCCGGCCGCAAGCGGTTCCTCGGCAAGTCCGGCAAGTTCGACGGCGGCGACATCGTCGACATCCTGATCCAGCACCCGGCCACCGCGCGGAACGTCGCCGCCAAGCTCCTCCGCTACTTCGCCTGCCCCGAGCCCGCCCCCGAGGTCGTCGACGAGGCCGCCGCGCTCCTGGAGCACACCCGGCTCGACGTCAAGTGGTTCCTCCGCGAGCTCTTCGGCTCGCGCTACTTCTTCTCGCCCGCCTGCTACCGGTCGAGGATCGCCAGCCCGGCCGAGTTCGTCGTCGGCACCGTCCGCGGCCTGGGCGTCCGCTGGGTCGCCTCGGAGATGGCGGGCCAGTTGAATTCGATGGGACAGACCCTGCTCGCCCCGCCCAACGTCAAGGGGTGGGACGGCGAGAAGCGATGGATCAACTCCAGCACCTGGGCCGCCCGGACCGCCTGCGCCGGGACCATCGCCCGGCTCGAGACCGGCGGCCCGTTCGGCGCGAACCTCGACCCGTCCGCCCTCGTCCCCGACTCCCTCCGCGAGCCCGCCGAGGTCGTCGACCGCCTGGCCGAGATCCTCCTCCAGGGCGACCTCGCCCCCGGGACACGCCGCGAGCTGGCCGAATACCTCGCGACCACCGAGGACGGCCAGTCGTCCCATTCGTTCCGCGACGACGACGAAGTCCGCAAGAAGAAGACCCGCGGCCTGCTCGCCCTGATGCTGGCCCTGCCCGAATATCACGCCTGCTGACCCGAAGGGAAATCGAGTCAATCTGGAATGACCAACAGCGACCTCCTTCCGACGCATGGCGAGATCGGCTGCCATGTGCATTTCGAGATTCCTAAGCCGTGTGGACAGCGTTGAGGAGCTTTGGGTAAGATAGCTCGGGGTTTTGTACAGCCTTGTGGGAAGGAGTTGCCCTAATGCGGCGTCATGAAATCAGCGACGAAAGCTGGGATCGTATCAAG
>JAABUX010001763.1_pt1 | contig 31896 bp, 29 predicted proteins | sample 5561851 | NCBI WGS metagenome assembly JAABUX01 (sample SAMN10711883, study PRJNA513361) | rock metagenome | isolation source: Antarctica rocks | place: Antarctica: Victoria Land, Richard Nunatak red sandstone | collected 2016-01-03
CAGGACGGCGTCGTCGACGGCGTAGGAGATCCGGAAGTGGGTGTCGCGTTGGGAGAAGACCGGGCCGGGGATGATCAGGAGCGAGTGGCGGATCGCCTCGGCGACGAACTCGGTCCCGGTCCCCCAGCGGGCACGCGGGAAGGCGTAGAACGCCCCGCCCGGGGTCGGAATGTCGTAAAACTCGCCGAGGGCCTCGACCACGGCGTCTCGCTTCTTCCGATAGTTGGCGACGTGCGACGAGAGGTCCTGGTCGAAGGCCACCACGCCCGCCTTCTGGACGATGCTCGGGGCGCAGACGTAGCTGAACTGCTGGAGCTTGGCCATCTCTTCGAGCAATCGCGCCGGCCCGTGGGCGAAACCAAGCCGCCAGCCGGTCATCCCGTGGGCCTTGGAGAAGCCGTCGACGACCAACGTATCGGGGTTGAACCGGGCGGGCGAGACGAACGGGGCGTCGAAGCAGAACGCTCGATACACCTCGTCGGAGATCAAGAGGATGTCGCGCTCTCGGCAAAGGGTCGCCAGGACCTCCATCTCCTCGGCCGAGGCGACGACCCCAGTGGGGTTGGCCGGGCTGTTGACCAGCACACACTTGGTCTTCGGCGTGATCGCGGCGGCCACCTTGGCGACGTCGACCCGGAAGTCGGGGTAGGTATCGATCAGGACCGACTTCCCGCCCGCCAGGGTGACGAGGTGGCGATACATCACGAAGTAAGGGTCGAAAAGGATGACCTCGTCGCCCGGGTTGACCACGCAGCAAAACGCCAGGAGCAGCGCCCCCGAGGTCCCCGACGTAACCAGGACGGACCGGTCGGAGTGGCCCAGTTCGGCGTCGACGACGCCTTGGATCTTGGCCCGGAGGTCGGGGATTCCCTGGGTGACGGTGTAGGCGTTGAAGCCGGACTCGATCGCCTCGATGGCGGCGAGCTTCACCGGCTCGGCCACGTCGAAGTCGGGCAGGCCGATCGAGAGGTTGATCGGGTCCTTCATCGACCGGGCCATGTCGAACGCCTTGCGGATGCCCGAGGCGTCAATATGCGTCATCCGGTCGGCAATCCAGGCATCGTTCACGGCGGCGAACCCTTTTTGATGGACCTTTGGCGGGTGATGTTGCCTCAGACTCGACGGATGGAGTCGCCCCATTGTAACCGGCGAAGGGTGAGGGTCCATCCGTCGCCACCAAAGGGCTTATCGACTTACCGACGGGTATAGCTTTCGAATCCGGAGATTTATGCAACTCGTTTGGACCAAAGGCCATCCCACTCGGGAGTGTCGACCGTCGTCGCCAAGGCCGCCATGCCTTCCAGATGCGCGTTACACCAACCCCGACCGGCCACCTTGAGGCGATCACCCATTCGCCGTGCCAGGCTTTCCACGCCGCCGCTGCCGATGGATCGCCCGGTGCGGAGCCGACCGTAGTAGCCCAAGCGATCGGTGTGCTTGGCGAAGGAGCCGATCAACTGGTCCAGACCCGCCTGGCCCACCGCCGTCGATGCCGGCTCGGGCGTCGCCCCGACGTGGTCGAGCAGTCCCGGCCAGCCGTTGGCCAAGAGGGCCTGACGCCCATCCTCGGTCCACCGGGTGGCCGCCTCGGTCGCCTCGCCGTGCAACGCCGATCCCGCCGAGGCGACGTAGTGCATCGCGTGGAAGATGTCGAGCACCTGAGCCGCCGCCGGGAACTGCGCCGTGATGGCCCGCCAGATCCACTCGGCCCCATCGCCCAGGACGCTCAGGGGACCCGACGGATCGATCCCCAAGGCTTCGGCTCGTGGGACCCAGGTGGCCGAGAACGATCCGCAATCGGCCACTACGGCGGAGGCCACCTGGATCGTCGGGGCGGGCAAGGACCGCTCGGCCCAGGCCGACGGCTCGGCCGCCTCGCCCGGCGGTCGCTTGAGGAACAAGGCCATCTTCAACTCTCGCCAGCCGTCGCGGGTCGGGACCATGACGCCATCGGTCAAGAACTCGACTTCGCCCGGGGCATCGGCGAACGCCTTGCGGGGCGGGTCCTGATCGCGGCGTCGCACGACGGCTCTGGCGGCCTGATGGCAGTGGCGACGCATCGTCTCGTCGTCGAGTCGAATGCCGGCCCACTCCTCCAGCCGTCGGGCGGCCAGGTCGAACGACCAGGTCGCCGCGGCCTGGCATGACATCCGCCGGACCTGCGGGCTCAAGAACCCCTCCAGGCCGATCCGCTCGTCGAGCGGGTAGGCGGTCAGCCCACAGGTCGAGCACCGCAGCGATCGTCGCCGGATCGTGATGCGACCGGCGGCCGTCACGATGGTCTTGGGCGTTCGATCTTTGATGAACCGCCGGCCGCCGCAGCGGCAGGATCGAGCCGCCGCCCCTGTTTTTCGACGGCCTCGGCCTGGCGTTGCAGGGCCAACTCCAACGCCTTGCGAGCCAGTTCGCGTCCTTCGTGGACGGCGGCCCGCTCAGCGATGGCCAGGACCTGGCCGTCGGCGGCGGCGTCGGTCATGGCCTCCAACTCACAGGCCGTGGCCAACGCCTGCTCCAGCAAGACCGCTTGCAAGTCCGTCCGGGCTGTGAATGTCCGTTCCATCGCGCCGCCTCCAAAGGTGTGGGTCTAGACCGGTCGTACCAGGGGCGACCACAAATCTCCAGATTCGAAAGCTATACCCCTTACCGACGGGAACTTTTTGGCTCGTTGCCAAACGGGGATTGGTTGGCGTAATCTGGTATCGTCTCAGGTCGTCCGTCGCCTCGTGCAAGACCGAACCGGCGAAGGCCCAACCCATGCGACGCTGGTTTCCCGCCCTGGCGCTGGCTGTTGTCTCGCTCTGGCTGGTCGTCGTCGCGGCGATGGCGTCGGGTCGACCGGCTCGGGTCGTGGTGGCCCACTTCGACCGGGCGGCAGCGGCCACCTTGGCGGTCCACCTCGTTGGGTTCGTTTGGTTCTGGGCGACTCGACCGAGGCCGACGGTGGATTCAGCCCCCGGCTGGGTCTGGGTCCAGATGGCCAAGCATCGCCGGAGGGGGGGCTACTTCGCCGCCTGGGGGCTTGCCGTCCTGGGCCTGGGCTGGGTGGTCACTCACCTCGACCGCCCTTCAAGTGCGGCTTTCGGCCCGGCGGTCGGGTTCGGGGCGGCCTGGAACCTCGGGTTCCAGCCGGTCGTCCTTGTCGTCGAAGGGCTTGGGATCGCCGCCGCGTCGAGGTTGAGTCGATCGGGCTGGATCGAGGGTCGCAAAGTTTGATCGGGTCCGAACCGATGTCGAACGGGAAGGGGTCGTGCCGCCGATGTCGCCGTTGGGTCTTGTGATCGTGATCGTGCTGGTCGACCTGCTCGGCTTCAGCATCGTCATGCCGCTCCTGGCACCGTTCGCCCGCGAATACCAGTTCAGCCCGGTCCAGATCGGCTGGCTCCTGGCCGCCTACCCCTTGGCCCAACTCTTCGCCGCGCCGGTCTTGGGGCGATTGAGCGACCGATACGGTCGCCGCCCCGTCCTGGCCGCCAGCCAGTTCGGCACGGCTTTGTCATTCCTGATCCTCGGCCTGTCGCACAACTTCACCGTGATGCTCCTGGCCCGACTCCTTGACGGGGCATCGGGCGGAAACATCCTGGTGGCCCAGGCTTACGTCGCCGACGTGACCAAGCCCGAGGAACGTTCGCGGGGCTACGGCCTGATCGGGACGGCGTTCGGCCTTGGGTTCGTTTTGGGTCCGCTCTTGAGCCTGGCGCTGGTGGAACTCCCGGTCCCCGCCGAGTGGCGGCTCCGAATCCCGTTCCTGGTCGCCGCCGGGTTCTCGACCCTGGCATGGATTCTGGTCGTCGCCCGCCTCCCCGAATCGCTCGCGCCCGACGCCCGGGACCGCCAGTCCGCCCGCGTCGTGTCCCGTCGGGGGCTGCTCGAAGCCATGACCACCCCCGGCGTCGGTCGGATGATCGCCTTGGGCGCCTTGACGATCCTCGCCTTTGCCGCCCTCGAAGGGACCTTGAGCCTCTACCTCGGAGAGCGGCAGGGCTGGGGGCCCGGCGGGGTCTTGCTCGGCTTCGCCTACCTCGGCCTCGTCACGGCGATGGTCCAGGGGGGGATCGTCCGCCGCCTGGTCCCCAAGCTCGGCGAGCCTCGCCTGATCGTGACCGGCCTGATCCTGCTCGCCCTCGGCTTCCTCGGCCTGGCCGTGGCGAGAGGAACCCTGCCGATCCTGCTGTCGGTCACCCTGGTCGGGGTCGGCCAGGGGCTGGCCGCGCCGACGATTTCGGGCCTCCTGTCGAGGATCACCCCCGCCACCGAGCAAGGCGCGATCTTCGGAACGTTCTCCTCGGCCCAAACCCTCGCCAGGATGACCAACTACCTCGTCGCCAACCTCCTGTTCGGTCGAGGAAGCACCGCCGCCCCGTTCTGGGAAGCCGCCGCCATCGCCTTGTGCGCCTTGGGGTTGGCAGCCATAGCCTTACCGGGAGTCCAGAAGCTGGCCCAGATCACGCCGGATTCGGCGGATCGAGAAACTCCAGTCACCGCCAAGGCGGAATCGCTGGCCCCAGGGGCGGCTGGAGTTTAGAGCGGTTCGACAACAGCCTTGCAAACGACGAAGGGTCTTTTCTATAAGGGCCATGCCTCGGAATGCTTTGAGTTGCGAGCAACTCGATGAGGTCATGATGCCTGACCAGGGCCAAACATCATTCAAGAAGCTGGTCGAAGAATTCTTCGAGGAGTTCTTCAAATCGCGGCATTACAGGCCGGCCCGCGCCGTTCTCACCGTGGAACAGGCGATGGACGCGACGAAGTACCCCCCCTTCTTGCACCCGATGATCCCCATCGAATTGTACGATGGCGAACCCGACGAGTCTGGCTTTGTTCGATGGAAGCCGATCGACAGCCCGATCAGCGCATCATTGATCGTCAAGATGGAGGATTTTTTGCAAACCAAGTTGCCGCCCACGTTCGTCCAATATCTTACATACAAATCTACGGATTATCTTGACATCTATGCGGGTCACTTGCCTCCGATCCCGCCGTATCGTCCGCTTCATTGGCTCGAATGGTCCGAGAAAGTATCGTCGTTGCAACCATTCTATGGAAATAAACCTTACTTGATTCCATTTGTGCCAGGCATAGCGGGAGCGGGTTACCTTTGTTTCGACACAAGGAGGCCGACCGGCGATGGCGAGTTTCCCGTCGTGATGGTGAATTCATGTTGGAACAATGGGACGAGTCTTACTGATGGCAATGAAGTGTTTTGGAAGCTCAAAGTATTCGACGGGTTTAACGAATATCTTTCCTACCTCGTTAATTTTTTGAAGTATGATAGGAGCGAACGAGAAGTCTCCTACCTTGATTGGTTGCGAGCCAATAACCACCAAGCGGACGAATTTTATAATGATGCGCTGTGCTTTTTGAATCGGAATGATCTTTAGAAAAATCCTCGGCTGACGCGAATCCTCAAGTCCAACGATGACCTTCTCTCCAGGTTGATAAGGAATTCTCGGGAGTACGGAGCTTCGAACCCGCTCGCGTACTCCCGAGATTCGATTGATCGGTGCCGGATCGGGTCGATTCCGTTATTCGCCGACGACGATGACGACGAACGAGCCGGGCTCATAGCCGGGGCGGCCAGCCTTCTTGGCGGGGTTGGTCGACGGGGTGGGGGCCATCCGGGTGGCGGCGGAGAGGTAGAGGCGGTGGGTCTTGGGGTCCATCGCGATCGTCTTGGCGCTGACCTGGGTCTTGATGTTGGTGGCGACCTCGTACTGGCCGGGGGTGGTTTCCCGGATGATGGTCAGGGTGCCGTCGCCGCCGTTGGAGGAGAAGATCAGCTTGCGCCGGGCGTCGAAGATGCAGCCGTCGGGGCCTTCGCCGATTTCGAGGGTCTGGGTGACCTTGCCGCTGTCGGCGTCGGCGATGACGAGCTTCTTGTTGGCGCAGGTGCTGAACAGCTTGCGCTGCTTGGCATCGAAGGCGAGTCCGGTCGGCTCCTCGCCGGGGCTGAGCGAGAACTTCTTGATCGGCTTCATGGTGGCGGCGTCGAACTCGAGGATCTCGCTGGTGTCTTCGAGGTTGACGAAGACGTGCCCCTTTTCGTCGGAGACCGCCAGCTCGGGGACGCCGCCGGCGGGCAGGGTTCCGACAACCTTCATCTCGGCCGCGTCGATCGCGGTGATGTCATTGGTCCCGTGGTTCATGCTGAGGATTCGCTTCGTCACCGGCTCATAGGTGATGATGTCGGGGCGACCGTTGGCCTTGACCGTGCCAAGGGTTTTCAAGGTCTTGAGGTCGAACACGGTGACGGTCGAGTTGCCACCATTGCTGGTGAAACCTCGGTTGAACTCGGGCGCGAAGGCGACCCCGTGGACGCCGGGAGTGTCGATGATCTCGCCGACAACCTTCTCGGTGTCGAGGTCGACGACGACGACCCGGGTCGATCGCGCGACGTAAAGCCTTCGGTTGACCGCGTCGACTTCGAGGAAGTCCCAGCCCCCTTCGCCGCCGATGGCGATCTTGCGGACCTTCTCGTAACGGGACGTGTCTTGGGCCTGGGTCGGGCTGGTGAAGTGGAGCAGCATCAAGGCGGAGGCGAGGGCGAATCCAAGGGGCTTCGTCATGGTCATTCCTTTTGGGAGGCCGTGAACAATCGATCCTGGTGGCGATCAAACGGTTTCCGTTTTACCCGAGCCGAACCGCCGAAGAATGAAGTTTTCTGGAAGATCTTCGTTCCAGGGATGACTTCGTTCCCGCTTGACGAGCCGCCGGGATCAGGTTAGTTTGCCGTGTTACCCTCCGAAGGAATCGAAGGGGAGAATGCCCGTCTCGGGCGACCGACAAGGGAGTGTCCGTCGATGAATGACCTCGCCAAGAGCGCCGGCGTGCCGATCAGCGTGCCGGCCCTGGACCTGAAGGCACAGTACCGCTCGATCCGCCACGAGATCGAGCCGGTGGTTTTGCAGGTGATGGAGAGTCAATACTTTATCCTCGGGCCGGAGGTTGTGGGCTTCGAGGCCGAGGCTGCCGAATACTGCGAGGCCAAGCACGCGGTCGGCTGCTCGTCGGGGTCGGATGCGTTGCTCTTGCCGCTGATGGCGATCGACCTGAAGCCGGGCGACGAGGTGATTACTTCGCCTTACTCGTTCTTCGCCACGGCGGGAGCGATCTGGAGGACCGGAGCGAAGCCGGTGTTCGTCGACGTCGACCCCATCAACTTCAACATCGACCCGTCGAAGATCGCCGATGCAATCACCCCGAAGACCAGGGCGATCATCCCGGTCCACCTTTACGGCCAGGCCGCCGACATGGACTCGATCAACGCCCTGGCCCAAGACGCCGACCTGTTCGTGCTCGAAGACGCGGCGCAAGCCATCGGCGCCGGCTATTACGGCAAGAAGGCGGGGACGCTCGGGCACGCCGCCGCGTTCTCGTTCTACCCGTCTAAGAATCTCGGCGGTTTCGGCGATGCCGGGATGGTTACCACGGACGACCCCGACCTGGCCAAGCGGGTCGCCCGGCTCCGGGTCCACGGGATGGAGCCGAAATACCACCACCACGAGGTCGGCTACAACGCCCGGATCGACGCCTTGCAAGCGGCGGTCTTGCGGGTCAAGCTCCGCCACCTCGACGCCTGGACCGAAGGTAGACGCTCGGTCGCCGACCGTTATCGCTCGCTATTCGCCCGAGAGGGTTTGGAAGACGTCGTTTCCCTCCCGACCGAAGCTCCAGGTCACTTCCACGTCTACAACCAGTTCGTCATCCGGGTCCGCCAGGACGCCCGAGACCCGCTCCGCGCCCATCTGGCCGACCGCCGGGTCGGGTCGGAGATTTATTACCCGATCCCCTTGCACCTCCAGGCATGCTTCAGCAGCCTGGGCCACAAGCCGGGCGACTTCCCGATGGCCGAAGCCGCCGCCAACGAGACGATCGCCCTGCCGATCTACCCCGAACTGACCGACGAAGCCCTGAAGCACGTCGTCGGCTCGGTCGCGTCGTTCTTCGACGCGGAGACGACCTTGCCGTTGCTCAGGCACAAAAGCGTGGCTTGATCGAATCGAATCAACCCGAAGATGACTCCCTTCGCCCGAAGCGTCTCGCGCCGCGATGCTCCGGGCGTTGTTGTTGGCCTTGAGCATTGGCGGGAGGCAATCAGACCGCCCCGGCTGATTCCTTGTTCGCCGCGATTCGCTCCATGTGGGTAGACCCCCATTCGCAGAGCGGCTTCAGCGCCTGGATCAACGACATGCCGAACTCGGTGAGGGCATACTCGACCCGGGGCGGGACCTCCTGGAAGTCATGTCGGGCGACGATCCCGTCGGCTGCCATCTCGCGAAGCTGCTGAATCAGCATCTTCTCGCTGATGCCATCGACCAGGCGACGCACCTCGCCGAACCGTCGAGGGCCGTCCATCAGCTCTCGGAGGACCAGCATCTTCCACTTTCCCCCCACCACGGCCAGCGTCGCCGAGAGTCCACAAATATAAACCGGCTTGCTCATGACGGCTCGAACCCCCCTCGGGTTGGATCGCGTTGTTCCTTACCAAAAGGTAAGTACTTGCCCCTGGGAAAGCAACATCTATCATGGTCGGACTGGACCACCCGGCCGGGGGATCAGCCCGGCGGAACGTCGGATTCACAACCGAAATTGGGAGGGACGGCGATGGCTGGAAGACTCGAAGGCAAGGTCGCGGTGATCACGGGCGGGAACAGTGGGATCGGCCTGGCGACCGCGCGGCGATTCGTGGCCGAGGGGGCGTTCGTTTTCATCACCGGGCGACGCCAGGCCGAACTGGACAAGGCCGCCCGGGAGATCGGGCCGAATGCATTCCCGGTCCAGGGGGACGTGGCCAACCTGACCGACCTCGACCGACTCTACGCCACGGTCGAGCGCGAAAAGGGGAAGCTCGACGTCCTGTTCGCCAACGCCGGCTTGAGCGCCTATGTCCCGCTCGGGAGCATCACCGAGGAGCATTTCGACCAGGTCTTCGACATCAACGTCCGGGGCCTCCTCTTCTCGGTCCAAAAAGCGTTGCCGCTGATGCATGACGGCGGCTCGATCGTCCTGAACGCCTCGATCGTTTCGATCAAGGGGCAGGAGGCCATGAGCGTCTACAGCGCGAGCAAGGCGGCGGTCCGGTCGTTCGCCCGGACTTGGTCCACCGACTTGAGAAGCCGGAAGATCCGAGTCAACGCCGTCAGCCCGGGGGCCATCCCGACCCCCGGCTACGACAATCTGGGGATGCCGCGCGAGCAGTTGGACCAACTCGTCGCGGCGGCCGTAGCCAACATCCCTTTGGGGCGTACCGGGTTGCCCGACGAGATCGCCAAGGCCGTGGTCTTCCTCGCCTCCGAGGACAGCAGCTACATCGCCGGTATCGAACTCTTCGTCGACGGCGGCTTGACCCAAATCTGATCGGGCCGGGCCGACCTCGCCCGATGACCGGGCCACTTCTCGACCCCTCCGGGGAATCGGCGGACAATCCGCGCTCGCGCGGAGGTCGGTCTCCTCCTATAATAGAGAAGGCGGACGATTCCGGGGCGACGGCCCCGGGACGCCTCGACGACTGGGGGCGAGCGACATGGGCCGGGCTCGATGCGTGTTGCAGGTCAAGGGGCTCGATTGCCCGGTCGAGGTCGCGGCGCTCCGGGCGGCCCTCGACGGCGCGCCCGGGGTCTCGTCGATCGGCTTCGACCTGATCCACGGCGTCATGACCGTCGACTACGACCCCGACGCGGTCGAGCCCCCCGCCTTGATCCGACGAGTCGCCACCCGGGCCGGGATGAAGGCGGAACTCGCCGGGACGCCCGAGGTCGCCGAGCATTGGTGGTCCCGGAACGCTCGGTGGGCGTCGATCGTCGCCTCGGGTTCGCTCTTGCTGATCGGCGTGGTCGTCGACGATTTCCGCGCGGGGTCGGGGTCGAACATCAACGCCTCGATGGTCGCCTACGGCCTGGCGATCGTCGCGGGCGGGGTCGACCTCGTGCCGAAAGCCTGGCGGAGCCTTCGCCAACTCAAGCTCGACATCCACGTCCTGATGGGCGCGGCGATCTTGGGGGCGATCGCGCTCGGCCAGTGGGACGAGGCGGCGACCGTTGCCTTCCTGTTCGGCTTGTCCGAAGGGCTCGAAGCCTTGAGCGTCGACCGGGCCCGACGAGCCGTCCGGGCGCTCCTGGAAGTCGCCCCCGAGACCGCCGAGCGGGTCGAGGCCGACGGCCGGGTCGTGACGGTGGCCGCTTCGGAGATCGTCGGAGGCGACCGGGTCCGGGTCCGGTCGGGCGAGCGGGTGCCGGTCGACGGCTCCGTCGTGTCGGGTCGGTCGAGCGTCGACCAGAAGGCGATCACCGGCGAGTCGGTGGCCATCCTCCGGGAGTCGGGCGACCCGGTGTTCGCCGGTTCGGTCAACGGCGAGGGGGCCTTGGAGGTCGAAGCGTCGGGTTCGCTCGACGACTCGCTGATCTCGCGAGTCGCCGATCGGGTCCGGGAAGCCCAGGCCAGCCGAGCCCCCGTCGAGCGGACGGTCGAGCGGTTCGCCGCCTATTACACCCCGAGCGTGGTCGTGGCGTCGCTCCTCTTGATGCTCGCCCCGCCGCTCTACCTCCTCGCGACAGGTGCGAACCCAGCTTGGGCGACCTGGTTCGCCCGGGGCCTGGTCGTCCTGGTCATCGCCTGCCCCTGCGCCCTGGTGATCGCCACGCCGGTGGCCCTGGCCTCGGCGCTGGCGGCGGCGGCCCGGCGGGGGGTGTTGCTCAAGGGGGGGCAATTCCTCGAAGAGGTGGGGAGGCTCCGCGTCCTGGCCTTCGACAAGACGGGAACATTGACCCTGGGCGAACCCGACGTCGTCGAGGTGGTCACGGCCGACGGCCACCCCGAGGCCGACGCCCACTTGCTCGGGATCGCCGCCGCGCTCGGCGACCAAGGGGGGCATGTCCTGGGCCGGGCGATCTCCAAGCATGCCCGGAGCTTGCGGATCGAGGTCCCCGTCGCCGACGCCTACGAAGCCGTCCCCGGTCTCGGTGCTTCGGGTCGGGTCGGCGCAACCCAGTACCACATCGGGAGCCACCGCTATATCGACGAGGCCGGCCTGTGCCCGCCCGACTTCCACGCCCGGTTCGGCCAGGCCGAGGCCGAAGGCGAGGTCGGGACCTCGGTCGCCTTGACGACCCTCGAAGGCCCGGTCGGCTGGATTCGCCTCGCCGACCGCCCCCGGCCGGGAGCGTCCGAAGTCGTCGCCGACTTGCGAAGCCTGGGGATCGAGGTCGTGATGCTCACCGGCGACAACGCCTCGACCGCCCTCGCCGTGGCCCGGGAACTCGGAATCCTCGACCACCGCTCCGGCCTCCTCCCCGCCGACAAGGCCTCGATCATCACCGAACTCAACGCCCGACGAGGCCCGACCGGGATGGTCGGCGACGGCGTCAACGACGCCCCCGCCCTCGCCGCCGCACGGGTGAGCGTCGCCCTGGGAGGCGTCTCCAGCGCCTCGGCCCTCGAAACCGCCGACATCGTCCTCATGGCCGACGACCTCGCCGGCCTCCCCTGGCTGATCCGCCTCGGCCGAGCCACCCTCGCCCGAATCCGCCAGAACATCACCCTGGCCCTCGCCTCCAAGACCCTGGTCCTGGTCCTCGCCGCCTTCGGTCTGGCGACGCTGTGGATGGCCATCCTCGCCGATGTCGGGGTGAGCATCCTGGTGACGCTGAATGCTCTGCGGCTGTTGCGACGGGCATGAGGAGCCGACCCTGAACAGGACAACTAACTATTCCAATCAGCCATCACCTTTGACCAGTATATTTCTGCCTGATCATAAAGTTTTTGCCAATCCTCGCCGAAGCGACTTTGCAACGCTTCCTCGACTCCGCTGCACTTGAGGCGAAGGGCAACGCGGCCCAATGTCAACATCAAAGAGCAAGAGCAGGGGTGTTCGTCGGTTGGTTGAAAACGAATCCGGCCGACCAAGATCACGGCGATCTCGTTATCCTTCTCGCAAAGTTGTTGGATCACGCAAGGGGTGATATCCTCATACTCATCTAGAGCAAGCTTCGCCAAATTTCGCTCGGGAAATTTCGGTGTGGATGTCGGCATTTCATCGAGGTCAGGCGATGACTCATCGCTTGCGAAATAGATGGGGTCACCCGACCAATACCCGACCCAATCATCGGGTGCGGACTCACACCCCTGAAACCGGCAAATAAGCCAAGCGACCGCCATCGCATGGATCGACCGCCCCTCCGAGCCAGTGACAAGCCCGCCCCACTTGAAATTCTCGCCAAACCCCGAGATCCTAACATATTGCCGTTTGGACGGATTGACGATGTCGTAATAAGCGCCCATGAAGTCTCCTCGGAAGGCCAATCGGAACCATCTACCGGAACAGTTCGATTGCGCCATTATCCCAAGAATGGTCGAACTTCGTCCACTTCGGTCCAGGGGGCGGGAAGCCAGTTCGACAGTAGCCGCGACATGCCTCGAAATTAAAGATAGCTTGAGGGCGTTTATTGATCAAAAGCGCGGCCTTCAGGCCGTCCCGCGACCAGACCAGTTAACCAGCGATGGCTTGTCGCGGTCCGCAACCTGCGCGACATTGTAGATGTGCATTGCATCAAGGATTGGGTTGCCTTGGTGTGCGAAGTCGAGGCTATAAAGATAGCCAGTTTCGCCATTGTCTTCGAACACAACGCCGAAGGAAGAAGAAGGGGAAGGGCCTTCGAGGGTTGTAGGCTCACCCACACTCACCGCTTTCTCAGCCACGAGTTTCACAGCCATCGAATGTCCCCACGATCAACCAGTCAATGGATAGGATAATTCATGTTGGTGTCCCAGCCGGGATGCCTCAGCCTCTCGAAATCCTATGCGATCCAGTGGGCCGGCGGTTGAGATGTTGTCTTCGGTATCGGCTTGCCCTCGGCCAACGCGACATCCGGCCACGCAGCCTTGGCGATGAGGACTTGGCGTAGAGCCTCCTCGGGAGTCGCACCGAACGCCGAACAATAAGCGAGGTAGGGGATGTCTGCGATATAGCCGCCGTCCTCGTCGCTGTGGAAGAGGTTGATATGATAGTCTCGCATCTCTTGTCCTCCAAGCTTAAATCAGGACTTTCGTTTCTGGATCACTTCGCAGGGGCGAAAGGCTCCGTCAGTCGAGGGTGGATGGTGGCGGGGTGCGTTTTTTGGAGGGCTTGGATCTCTTCGAGGATGGCGGCGATGGCTTGGGGGGTGTCGAGGACTTCCAGGGTGGTCTTCGCCTCGTGCGTGGCCCCGGGGGCGAGGGGGACGACCCGGTTTCGGGATTTCTCGAAGGCTTTGGGGTTGGGGAAGTTGGTGGCGGGTTCGAGGCCGGTGACGTAGCCCTCGTTGGGGCCGCCGGTGTTCTTCCACAGGGTGAAGCAGGGGAGTTCGCTCCGAGCGAAGCGGAGGACGACCGCCTTGGATCGGGTCGAGTCGAGGAGCATGGCGAGGGTTTCTTGTTTCGGGCCGGTCCCGATCAGGTGGGCGTAATAGGCTTGCTCGGCGAATCCGGGTTGGGGGGATTCGTAAGTGGCCCAGGTGGCGATGCCTTCGGCAGCTCGGGAGTCGCGGGGGGTGAGGGTTTCGATCGGGGCATGCGCGGTGGCCCCCTCGCCGAGGTAGGGGGGGCCGAAGTTCCAGTGGTAAAGGATCTGGAACTCGCCGGGACGGTCTGAGCGGTTGGTGATCGAGTCGCGGACGACCAGGCGGTTCGAGCCGGGGGTGGTTGTAATCCGGGTCGTCAGTTCGAGTTGCGGGTGGAACAAGGACGACTCGGCGACTCGGCCTTCGACGGTGATGGTCCGGCTCGGGCCGTCGCCCTCGACGTGGACGGCGACGAAGTGCGCGGGGGTGTTGGCGATCCGGCCGTGGAGCGGGTACATCGTCCTTCGAGGGGGGGGTGCATCGGGGTCGGGGCTGGCCGGGTCGGAAACCTCGAAAGGGGGGCCGTTGTGGGCGAGGCCGCAGCGGACCATCCACTCGTCGAAGCCGTCGAGCCAGCCCAGGCCGCCTCGCTCTTCGAGGCGGACGAACGAGGGGTGGACCGGGCCGCCCACCACCGGCGAATCCCAGCCGAGCCGGTCGCCCCGGAACGACCCTCGCCAGAGGCCCATCCCCCGGGTGGGGAGGATTTCGACGATCAAGGCCCCGTTGTCGACGACGATCCGGTCGACCCCGTCGCGGCGACCGCCCCGGAGGGTCCGCTTCCGGATCGACCAGGTCGGTTGGTTCGGGTCGGTCGGTGCTCCGTCGAGGTCGCTTGCGGTCAGGTCGAAGGTTTCGACGTGGTGGTCGGCGACGACGTCGGTCAAGGTGAATGAGGGCATTGGGTTCAAGCCTCGACTCGACAAGTCGGGAGAAGTAGGTTTGACCTGGCCAGGATAAAGCGGCTCGGCGTTCGGGTCCAGCGGGTGGCGAAGGGGTCGAGGGCCGACTACCTTGTTGAGGTGGATTCAGGGGCGAACCGCTGGGAGGAGTTGGAAGGATGCTCGAAGAATCTCGGGTCGGTTCGGACCAAGGGTGGTCGAGGCGCGAATTTGCTCGGGCGGTTGTCGGGGCCTCGTCGGTCGCGCTGGGCTTGGGTCAAGTCGCTGGTTCCGAGGAGCCGCGGGCGGATTCAATCCTGGCGAGGTTTTGCCGGTCGATGAATCCGGAACAACGCCGATCGCTCGTCTTTCCTTTCGATGATCCGAAGCGGACCTCGGTTCAAAACCACTGGGCCATCGTCCCCGCCCCGATCGCCAGCTTGACCGCCGCCCAGCAAGAGATGGCCTTGGGGTTGGTTCGACAGGTCTGCACGCCCGAAGGGTTCGCCGCGTTGACCCGAACACGCGACGACGACGCCGGAGGATGGAAGCACGACCACATCGCCGTTTTCGGTTCCCCCGACGAACCGGGCCGGTTCGAGTGGGTCTTGACCGGTCGCCACCTGACGTTGCGCGGCTCGTCCACCGGCGTGATCTCCGGCGGACCACTCTTTTTCGGCCACTCCGCTCAGGAATCCAACCTGGGCGATCTTCAGACCGAACGAGTCGGGTCGCTGTTTCGATCACTCGATGCCCAACAGCAAGACCGGGCTTTGGTTTTCGACGGGCAGGGGGAAGCTTCTAGTTCGGGCCTGACCATCGACTCACTTGATCTCAATCAGCAGGTGCATGCTCGACGATTGCTGGCGAGCCTCTCGGAACCGTTCCAGGCTTTCGAGGTTCCCTCGGTCCAAGCTTGCCTCCAAGACCAAGCGAATGGGTTGAGAGGGTTTCGCTGGCAGCGGTTTCGCACCGATTCTTGCCGAGATGGCGACTCGCCCACGGTCTGGCGTTTCGTCGGACCTGGGTTCGCCTGGTCGTTTCACGGCGAGCCGCACGTCCATTCGTGGTTCGACTCGGTTTGAACTAACAACGTAGAAAGGCCGAACTTCGAGGCGTGAACCACGAAGCCCGGGCCGTTTAAGTTCAAGATCCGGGGGTCAGATCAAGAGCAACCCATGCTGTTCCCGCAGTTGAAGCAGCGGTAGCAGGTCCCGCACCGGACGGTCAAGGCCCCGCAGTTGTCGCAGGCCGGGGCGTCGCTCTGAAATTGGGCGAACTGCTCGTCCCGCTTTTCGAGTCCGTCGGACGAGATCGATAGCGGCAACGACGAGATGATCGCCTGGCCGGGGTGCTGGCCCAGGACGGCCTCGGTGTGCTCGAAGTCGGAGATCGTCGCCGAGCGGACGCCGTTGGTCTTCACGACCGGCCTGGGAGCGGGGGTCTCGTCGGCCACCCGTTGCGGAGCGTTGGCTTCGCGGTAGCCCTCGATGAACTCCATCCCCAGCCAACGGAAGATGTAGTCGGTCACGCTCTTGGCGATCGGGATATCCGGATTCTTGGTGAACCCGGCCGGCTCGAACCGGCTGTGGGCGAACTTATTGACGAACACGTCGAGCGGGACGCCGTATTGGAGGCCCATCGAGATCGACGTGCCGAGGACATCCATCAGGCCGCCGATCGTCGAGCCTTCCTTCGCCATCGTGATGAACACTTCGCCGGGCCGACCGTCGGGGTAGAATCCGACGGTGACGTAGCCTTCGTGCCCCTGGATGTCGAATTTGTGCGTCAAGCTCCGCCGGGTGTGCGGCAACCGGAGCCGTCGGGGCTGGATGCTGACCGAGGTCGTAGACACCGGCGCGGGGGTGGTGACCGTCGTGGCCGGCTCGGCTACCGGCGCGGGCAGGGGGGACGCGGCGGCGAGTTTCGCGGCGTCGGCGTCGGCCTTGGTGTCGGTTTCCGACTTGGTGCTCACCGGTTGACTCCCCTTCGAGCCGTCGCGATAGATCGCGACCGCCTTCAAGCCGAGCCGCCATGCTTCGAGGTAGGTTTCCCGGATGTCCGCCACGGTGGCGTCGCTCGGGACGTTGCAAGTCTTGCTGATCGCCCCGGACAGGAATGGCTGGACCGCCGCCATCATCTTGAGGTGACCGAGGAAGTAAATACTCCGGCCGCCTTGGGGAGGGGCGAAGGCACAGTCGAAGATGGACAGGTGCTCGTTTTTGAGGCCGGGCGCCCCTTCGATCGTGTCCTTGGCGTCGATGAACTCGGTGATCCCCCGGATCGTCGGGTCGTCGTACCCGAGCTTCCCGAGGGCCATCGGCACCGTCCGGTTCAAGATCTTGAGCATCCCGCCGCCGGCAAGCTGCTTGTACTTCACCAGGGCGATGTCCGGCTCGATCCCGGTGGTGTCGCAGTCCATCATGAACGCGATCGTGCCGGTCGGGGCCAGGACGGTGACCTGGCTGTTACGGTAGCCAAACCGGCGACCGGTCGTCAAGCAGTCGTCCCAGACCATCCGGGCTTCGCCCAGGAGGTCGGCGGGGACCGACTCGCCGATCTGTTCGACCGCGTCGCGGTGCATCTCCATGACCTTGAGCATCGGCTCTCGGTTGAGCGGGAAGCCTTCAAACGGCCCGAGATGACCGGCATGCTCGGCGCTGGTCAGGTAAGCCTGGCCGTGCATGATCGCCGTGATCCCGGCGGCCAAGGCCCGACCCTCGTCGGAGTCGTAAGCCAGGCCATTGGCCATCAGCAGGCTGCCCAGGTTGGCATAACCCAGCCCCAGCGGCCGGAACTTGTGACTGTTCAGGCCGATCCGGTCGGTCGGGTAGCTGGCGTGGTCGACCAGGATCTCCTGCGCCGTGATGAAGATCCGGCAAGCGGCGCGGAACCGAAGGGCGTCGAACGTCCCGTCCTCGCGGCGAAACTTCATCAGGTTGATCGACGACAGGTTGCACGCGCTGTCGTCGATGAACATGTACTCCGAGCAAGGGTTGCTGCTGTTGATCGGCGCCGTGTTGGGGCAGGTGTGCCACTTCTGGATCGTGTCTTCGTACTGAAGACCAGGGTCGCCGCAAAGCCAGGTCCCTTCGGCGATCCCATCCATCAGCTTGCGGGCGGGCATGGTTTCCATCGGCCGTCCGGTGGTGACGGCCTTGGTCGCCCAGTCGCCCTCGACCTCGACCGCCCGGAGGAACTCGTCCGTGACCCGGACCGAGAGGTTGGCATTCTGGAACAGGACCGAGCTGTAGGCCTCGCCGTTGAAGTTGGCGTCGTAGCCGCCATCGATCAGGGTCCGGGCCTTCTTCTCTTCCTTGGTCTTGCACTCGATGAATTCGAGGATGTCGGGGTGCCAGATCTTGAGGGTCTGCATCTTCGCGGCGCGCCGGGTCTTGCCGCCCGATTTGATCACGCTAGCGATCGCGTCGTAGACCCGCATGAAGCTGACCGGGCCGGACGGTTTGCCGCCGCCCGCCAGCTTTTCCTTGCTCGACCGGAGCGTGGAAAGGTCGGTCCCGGTCCCCGAGCCGTACTTGAACAGCATCGCCTCCGAGGTGGCGACACGCATGATGTCCTGCATGTCGTCGGCGACGCTCTGGATGAAGCAGGCCGACGCCTGGGGGAACTCGTAGGCGTTGGTCGCCTTGACGATCGAACGGGTTTCCTCGTCCCACCGCCAATTGTTGGCCGGCCCCTTGATTCCGAGGTGGTGATAAAGCCCGACGTTGAACCAGACCGGCGAGTTGAACGAACCGCACTGGTTGATGCAAAGGCTCGACAACTCGTCGTAGAACCGGTCGGCGTCTTCGCGGGTGGCGAAGTAGCCATCTTCCCGGCCCCAATCCGAGATCGTCCGGGTCACGCGATCGACCAGATCCCTGACGCTGTTTTCGCGTTCGGGGGTGTTGATCTCGCCATAGAAGTACTTGCTGACCACGACGTTGGTGGCCAGTTGGCTCCAGGCTTTGGGGATCTCGCAATCCGTCTGCTGGAAAATGAGTTTGCCTCGCTCGTCCTTGATCTCCGCCGATCGAAGCTCCCACTCGACCTGATCATAGGGGCTGACCCCCTCGGTGCTGAAGACGCGAGGGACCGTCATCCCCGGTCGCACGCTGGACTGGCGGGCATCCGCCGTGATTGAACCTGTTGTCGCCCGATCCTCTACCGTTGCCATGGACGTTCTCCGCGTTGGTCGTGTGTCCAGCGGACTCGATCCCGAGAGGCACCCGCAAAATACCACACCAGTACATTAGTGTTCAAGAACACAGTGGACGGTTTGTCGGAATTTGGGCGGAAATCCGTTTGCGGTCGTCTCGGTCGAGCCAAATAGTTGCCCAAGGTGGCACCCTGTCACGCGGCATCGTCCTCGACGCAGAATTAGACGTGAACGTCTCGATTCCCTCATCGTCGAGTTGTGGCATGGACTGCGTTGACTGGCGATCCTTGGTAAGCTTGGTAATTCATCGACCTGTGCTCGAACGAGGATCGTCGGAAATGGCCGGTGTTCACCGATCACCGCGCGGTCATTCTTAAAGAGAGGAAAAAGGCGCGCCGCATCTCCAAAATTTCGACCACGAAATTGCCCCGATTCGATCCGCGCGCTACATCGGGATGCCCAATCCTGTCCGACCTCGGTCTGGTTGGCTTCCCGGAACTCATGGCTCCGGGATGTCGAGGTCGCGACAGATCTTGCGGGCCAAGAAGTCCGAAACCTCGGTGTGCCGGGGCACCGACGACCACCGTCTATTGGACGGGTTGCTTCACTGAGAATGCCGCCGACCCTCCCGGACAAGACCACCCCCCTGTTGTCGAAAGATGGCGGATCAAATCGGTCCGCTTCAAGGGATCAGGCTCACTTCCTCGAAAATTCCGGTTGCGGCCGCGCGAGCGTCCTCGCGGTTCATTTCGAGCGATTCTGTGAGGGCATCCCGCAAGTTGTCAAGCAACTCCTCGCGCGTCGCTCCTTGGGAGTTGACGCCGGGCACTTCCTCGACCCAACCGATTCACCAGTCGCCATCCCTCTGAACCACGGCTGTATAGCTCGCGGTCATCGATCTCCCCCTCCACGCCAACGTCTGCGGAATTAACCGACCTTCGTCACTTTATCGAAATCACCAGAGAATAGGTAGGCAATATCCCCGGTGGCGTGCTTCGCCCGACGGCGAGTTACCGGAGAGACGGGTGAAACAAAAAACCGTGACCAATTTCCCCAAGGGATTTGGTCACAACTGGGTGGCAGGGGTCGGCGGGGACTCCGCAACCCTAGGACTTTGCCCGACCGTTGATCCGCAGACCAGGGTTGCGGAGGCTCCGAAGACCCCTGCCGCCCAAAACTTCCGCTTTCCAACGAATTTGGGTTCGATCCGATTGCAATTCAAAGCACTTCAATCAAATAAGTTGTCATCCAGATATCAAGTTGCTGGAAGCGTACCTTGAGTCGTTCCTTGTACTCGGCAAAGAATTGGCGGCTCTCGGGTGCGTCGGCGACGTCGACGAAGACGCGAATGAGGTCGTCGCGAAACTCTTGCCCTTCGTAACGCCAACGACCACGGATCGTCTGCGTCTCGCAAGAGACGGCCCCGAACTGTTCTTCTAGTTCGATCAACGAATCGGCGATCAGGTCGTCGGGGACGAGCGAGCCATCATTGAACCGCAGGGGCAGGAGCGCCTCGAAACGCCGGACCATTCTGCTCATAAGTGGCCGGCCCCTCGACGGTGAACGGGACGCCCTGCATTGCGAGATACGGCAAAGCGGAATCCGGGACGAGCATCTCTCCGCTCGCCCAACTTTTGAAGGCGAAACGCCCGGCCAAGCTGCCGAGGGCGCGTCGCTTCGATTCGATATTCGGGAAGCGGATGAGGATCATGGTTCCACGATATCTGGAACTTGATTCCACGACAAGCGATGATCTTTCGGGCCGATCACAAAGTTAAAAACCGCGATCGGTCCCGAAGCGGGACCAGTCACGGCTTTATCGTAAAACTTGGATCGAAGCATGGTTTTGGTCAAACCGGGGCGACGATGCTCATGATTTCCACCGAGGTGTAATACTGGCGGTGGCCGTTGCGGCGACGCATGTTCTTGCGACGGCGAAACTTCTGGATAATGACCTTCTTGTCGCGGAACTCGCGGACGTATTTGGCGACGACCTTCGCTCCTTCGATGACGGGGGCGCCGATGGTCGGCTCGCCTTCGCCCGCGATCAGGAGGACCTTGTCGAAGACCACCTCGGCGCCGATGGCCCCGTCGCGGCGGTCGACGGTGATGATCTCGCCTTCGCGGACCCGGAATTGGTGGCTGCCGTCTTCAAAAATCGCGTAAAAAGACATCCGTCAAACACTCCTCGAAGCCCGGCGGCGAACTCGCTGGCGACGGGGCGCCGGGTCCGATGAACTGGAACCAGAAGGCTGATCGACCGCCTCCGTGGGGAAACGATATCCCTCGAAAACTCTTGCGGCGCGACGCTCCGAAGCGAATAGCCTAACCGAATCGGGGCGACAAAGGAAGTCGCCCCCCCGAGATTCGGGGCGATCCCGAAAAAACCCGGTTTGCTCCCGGCCAGTTTTCCGAAGTTAATTCCAGCCGGAGTCGGCTTTTATGGCGAAATTGGGTTCGTTTGGGAAAATCAGACTCGGCGAAACCGATCGGGAAGTGGTCCCACAAGGTTGGGTTCGTTTGGGATACAATCGGCGAAACGTTGGCGGTGGGTTTGGCGAAGGGGGCGAGTCGCGTCATGCCGGTTCTCGACCGCGAGGAGTATATCGAGCAGGCGTACTTCTTCCACGCCTTCCGCGAGCGTTTGCTCGACGGGATGCCTTCGCAAGATATCCTGGCCCGGGTTGGCGAGGAACTCCTGTCGACGACCCGGCTCCCCCTCGCGGTGTCGTTCCTGGCGACCGAGATCAAGGTCAGCGGCCTGATGGCCCCGGCGATGGCCCGGATCGGCCACTACTTCACGCCGTTCCAGACTCATGTCATCGGCCAGGCGGAGCTGGACGTCAGCCGGTTCGCGATCGACCAGGCTCTTTTGATCCTCGAACGAGAGGCCAAGTACCGCGCCGACGGGCCGACCACGGCGGGCCTGTTCGTGTTCCAGTTCGAGACTCTCTCGCGGAACCGGCTCGGCTACGGCAAGGGGCTGGAGGCGATCGCGGGCGACCCGGCCTATGACGAGGACTGGCAAGAATACGTCCACCAACTCCGCGCCCGGCTCGGCGACGTCGACTTCGCCGACCTGATCTACGTCCGCTCCGCCTACCTGATCACCGAGCGGAGGCGGACCCACCCCGATTACGTCCCCAAGTTCCCCACCTTGTTCGGCGAGAAGGAGGGGAAGATCGCTCGGGCCAACCGAGGGCGCGACCCGCTCTACCTCTTCTCCGCCCTCCAGCGCCAGCTCGGCTACCCCGAGGTCCCTCGCCTCAAGCGCCCCGACGAGGCCGAGGCCCGGATCGCGCTGTTGGAACTCCGCGTGTCGCAGCTCGAAAACCGGCTCAAGGCGACCGAGTCGGTGATCCACAACGCCGACGACGACAACCTCGACATCCAAAAACTGATCGTCAAGCCCGAGGACACCGCCGGCCCCCCCTCGGGGTGGGGGGTGAAATGACCCTCGTTGGCCTCGTTTGGGAGACTCGACCTTTGAGAACCCTCGCCGCCTCGCTCTTGCTGGGAACCTTCGCCGCCTCGGCCTTGGCCGATGATCCGCCCCCCAAGCCAACCGTCCGGTTCGACCGGGTGGTGATCGACGATGCCTTCCCCGACGCCTATCAGGTCGAGGTCGTTGACGTCGACGGCGACAAGAAGCCCGACATCGTCGCCCTGGGCGGTTCGACGATCGCCTGGTACCAGAACCCGAACTGGACCAAGCGGGTGATCGCCACCGGGGGCGAACCGCTCGCGGGCGACATCATCAGCTCGGCGACGATCGACCTCGACGGCGACGGCAAGGGCGAGATCGCCATCGCCTGCAAATTCGCCATGAACACGCCGACGCGGGGGAAACTGTTCCTGGCGAGCCAGGGGGCGACGCTCGATGACCCCTGGACCTTGCGGCACGTCGCCGACGTCCCGAGCATCCATCGTCTTCGGTGGGGTGACATTGATGGAGACGACAAGCCGGAGTTGATCGTCGCGCCGATCTTCGGGTCGGAGTCGCAACCGCCGACCTATGACCAGGACCTTGCCCGCGTCGTCGAGTTCCGACCCGACCCCGAGCAGCCCAAGACCGGAAAATGGACCGAGCGCGAGATCATGCGGAGGCCGGTCGTCCACGCGGTCAAGGTCCTCCCGGCAGTTGCCGTCGGATCGGCCAAACAACCTGGCGGGATCGTGACCGCCGATAACACCGGCGTGAGCATCGCCACCGCGGTGTTGGATCAAGCGGGAAAGGTGTCTCGTTGGAAGGTTTTGCCAGGGTCTTTGATGCCAGGCGCTTCGGGCAATCCCCCCAAGCGCGGCTCCAGCGAGATTCAGATCGGCCAACTCCCGAACCATCAACCGTTCTTCGCCACGATCGACCCCTGGCACGGGTCGGAGGTCGTAGTCTGGCAACCTCCGACGCTCGAAACGGATCTCTTCAAGGCTTTCCTCAAGGGGGTCGTCGGTGGCCTCCCTTCCTTCACATTTTCGAGAACCGTGATCGACAGCACTCTCGACGATGGCCACGCCCTCTGGACCGCCGACGTCGATGGCGACGGCACCGACGAAATCTTCGCCGGTCACCGAGGCAAAGATCATCGAGTGGCGATGTACAAGCTTGACGGCAAAACCTGGAACCGGACCATCCTTGATACCGGAATCGCACCGCAGGACCTTCGAGGCGGCGACATCGACGGCGATGGCGTGCCCGACGTGGTGGCCGTCGGCGGCGACACTCACAACGTCATCTGGTATCGCCCGATTCGGCTTGAACCCCAGGGGGTGGCTCGATGAGGTTTCCGAGAAGATTCCCCTTCGGGGCGACTCTGGCCGTGGTCGGACGTGGCCGGGAAGCGTTAGGCTGGGGTCCGACCTCGCGGCCGCTCGGGTTGAGCGCCGGGGGAGAAGTTGGGTGCTCCAAGGGTGATTTCATGATCGGGCATGGCTGGAAGAGTTGGGCGGGGGCGCTGATCCTGGCGATCGTCGCAGGTCCGGGTTGGGCCCAAGATCCGGCGTCCGAGGCGGGCAAAAAAACGGAGATCACCTGGCCGGGTTTGACCCAGGCGGGGACGGTGATCCTTCCCAACGGTTGGTCGCTCAAACCGGCGGGGCGGCAACTCCCGCTCGGCGACTTCCCGGTGACGATGGCCGAAAACCCGACCGAGCCGGTCCTGGCCGTGCTCCATGCCGGCTACGGCGAGCATGAGGTGATCACCCTCGACGCATTGACCGGCAAGACGATCGGCCGGGTCGCGATCAAGGAGAGTTTTCAAGGGCTGACCTGGTCCGCTGACGGCAAGCACCTGTACGTCGGCGCCGGGTTCGACGACGTGGTTTATCGCTTCGACCACGCCGCCGGCCTGTTGTCGAACCGGTTCACGTACGCCTACCCCGACAAGGCCAAGGCCCCCCGATGCCCGGCGGGCCTGGCCGTGAGCAAGGACGAGAAGACCTTGTGGGTGGCCAACGTCTTCGGCCACACCCTGGCCCGGTTCGATGGCGACGGCAAACGGGTCGCCGAGATCGAGCTTGGGGCCGAAACGTTCCCCTACGGCCTCGCCTGGGACGAAGCGTCGGGCAAACTCTACGTCAGCTTGTGGAACAAGGCCGAGGTTGCCGTGGTGGACTCGGGCAAGAACGAGGTCGTCGGTCACTGGGCCACCCAGGAGCACCCGAACGAGATGCTCCTGGCCGCCGGTGGGAAGATCCTCTACGTCGCCAATGCCAACCGAAATACGGTTTCGGTGTTCTCGACCGAGGACGCCAAGGCGGTCGAGGTGATCGGGACGGCGATCGACTCGCACGCTCCGCCCGGCAGTACGCCCTCTTCGCTCGCCTTGACGCCGAACGAGGAGATTCTGTTCGTCGCCAACGCGAATACCAACGATGTGGCCGTCGTGAACGTCAAAGATGTCGGCCAGAGCAAGCCGCTCGGGTTCATCCCCGCCGGTTGGTATCCGACCTCGGTCCGGGTCGCCCGCGAAGGCAAGACGCTTTACATCGCCAACGGCAAGGGGACGACTTCCCGGCCGAACCGAGAAGGGCCGCACCCGCTCGCCGAGCGGACCGCCGGCATCCGCCAGTACATCGGCGGCCTGTTCCCGGGGACGCTCTCGATCCTGCCGATCCCTTCTCCCAAGGAGATGGTCGAGTACACCAAGACGGTCTACGCATGCAGCCCACTCAAGGCCGTGATGGATCAACCCCCCCTCGCTCGACCCGTCGGCCACCCGATACCGGGCAAGGTTGGCGACAAGTCGCCGATCGAGTATTGCGTGTACATCATCAAAGAGAACCGGACGTATGATCAGGTCTTCGGCGACTTGCCCGTCGGCAACGGCGAGAAGTCGTTGTGCCTGTTCCCCGAAGAGGTCACGCCGAACCACCATGCTTTGGTCCGAGAGTTCGTCGTGCTCGACAACTTCTACGCCGAGGCCGAAGTGAGCGCCGATGGCCACGAGTGGTCGATGGGGGCGTATGCCTCCGACTATGTCGAGAAGACCTGGCCGCTGTCCTACCGGGGGAACCGTCGCGTGCCTTATCCGTCGGAGGGAGCTCAGGCGCTCGCCCGCCCCGCAGGCGGATACATCTGGGATCGGGCCGCCGCCAAGGGGTTGACCTACCGGAGCTACGGCGAGTTCACCGTCAACGGCAAGACTTCGAACGACCCGTCGACCACCCAGGTGGACGCCCTCAAGGGGCACATCGACCCGAAGTTCCGGGGCTACGACCTGACCTACCCCGACATGAAGCGCGCCGATCGCTTCCTCGAAGAGTTGGCCGGGTTTGAGAAGGCGGGCGCGATGTCCAACTTCGTCGTGATGCGGTTGCCCAACGACCACACGGCGGGCACTCGTCCCGGTACGCCGACCGTGTCGGCGTTCGTGGCCGACAACGACCTCGCGCTGGGGCGAGTGGTCGAAGGCTTGAGCAAGAGCCAGTTCTGGCCCAAGATGGCGATCTTCGTCGTTGAGGACGACGCCCAGAACGGCTCGGACCACGTCGACGCCCACCGGACCGTCGCCCTGGCGATCAGCCCCTACATCAAGAAGCACTCGGTGGATTCGGATATGTACAGCACGTCGTCGATGCTCCGGACGATGGAGCTGATCCTCGGCCTCGAACCGATGAGCCAATTCGACGCCGCCGCCCGCCCGATGGCGAACTCGTTTACGATGACCCCCGACCTGGCTCCCTACTCGGCCCGACCGGCCCGGGTCGACTTGAACGCCAAGAACACCCGCGAGTCTCCGGGCGCCGAGGTGTCGATGACCTTGGACCTCGACGAGGCCGAGGACCAGGCCGACGACCTCGTGTTCAACGAGATCATCTGGAAGGCCGTCCGAGGAGCCGATGCGATCATGCCGCCGCCCGTCCGCTCGGCCTTCGTCCTCCCCCGAGGCAAAACCCCCGGCGAGAAGGACTGAACAACTCAAATTGAGCCACGGATAAACACGGACGGGACACGGATCAGGACTTTGAAGGTCGAGTTGATCCGTGTTTCATCTGTGGCTACAACTCCTCTTGCAACCTCTCATTCTGCGATTCGTGATTGTTCTGATATTCCCCCCTGCAATTTGCAATCCTGCGATTTGCGATCCTTCGGAGTTCGCCGATGTCTAGCCGACCGAGTACCGCCGTCTTGTTGATCGCCCACGGGAGCCGGCACGCTCCGGCCAACGACGACTTGCGGCGGGTGGCCGAGCGGGTGGCCGAATCGGCGACCCACCCGATCGTCGAACCGGCATTCTTGGAACTGGCCAGCCCGGACATCGCCGCCGCCGGGGCGAGGTGCGTCGAGCTTGGGGCGGGTCGGGTCCTGATGATCCCCTACTTCCTGTCGGCGGGGGTCCACCTGCTCCGCGACCTCACCGCCGCCCGCGACGGCCTGATCGCTCAGCACCCGGGGGTCGAGTTCCGCCTCGGACCCCCGCTCGGTCCCGACCCGCTCCTGGAAAGGCTGGTGTCCGAGCGGATTGACCAGCTCGACGGCGAAGGCCCCGGTCCCGAGTTCGCCCCCTCGGCCACGATGGCCGCAACCTATGCACCGATGGGCGACCACTGACCAATCTCTCCAATGTTGAAGGAACCGGGATGGCCGAGGAGACGTCAAAGCTGGGAGTCAACCCCCTCCGACCCATCCCGGGACTTCTCCGATGCAAACTCGATCATACTTGACCTTCTTCGGCAAGCCGATCGCATGGGCTGCTCTGACCTCGATGGTTGGACTGATCCTGATTTCAGGTTGCAGCGATGGAAGAAGTGCCAGGTCGGTGTCCCGCGCAGTTGAGTCCTTCGATTCGGCTTACACTCCGGCGCCGATGGCGGCCTCATCGCTTAGACAAGTCGGTTTGGAACAGGCCTCCGGGGGCGTCGAGGCCAAAGCTGCTCCCGCCCCGAAGGCGATCGCCAACCGGAAGATCATCTATGACGCCCGGGTCGAACTGGTCACCGAGGACTTGAACAAGCTCGAAGCCGGGTTGCTTCAGATCGTCGGGTCGCAAGGGGCTTATGTCGCCGACTCGGATCGGTCGGGGACGGCGGGGGCGACCCGGCACGGCACCTGGAAGATCCGAGTCCCGGTCGATGCGTATGATGCGCTGGTCCGAGGCGTGGTCGGCCTGGGAGAATTGATCAGCAACAAGACGCAGTCGCAAGACGTCAGCGCCGAGTATTACGACCTCGACGCCCGCCAGGCCGCCAAGAAGGTCGAAGAAGCCCGGTTGCTCAAGCACCTGGCCGACTCGACCGGTCGGCTCGACGAGATCCTCGCTGTCGAGCGCGAGCTTTCTCGGGTCCGGAGCGAGATCGAGCAGATGCAAGGGCGGCTGGCGGTCCTGAGTAATTTAACTTCGCTGGCCACCGTGACCGTCACCGCCTCCGAGATCAAGGGTTACATCCCGCCGCAGGCCCCGACCTTGGGCCAGAAAGTCGCCCGGACGTTCGCCGGGTCGGTCGAATCGCTGCAAATCCTGGGCGAAGCCGTGCTCCTGGCGACCGTCGCGCTGATCCCCTGGGTTCCCTTGATGATCCCGGCCGCGATTCTGGTCCTCGTCGCCCTCCGCCGAGCCATTCGCCGGACCCTCGCTTACCTGGCCGCGACCGCCAACAACCCGCCTCGAACCGTTTGACCCGGGTCAGCCGACTTCGAGCGGCTCGGCGAGCATCAGCGGGTCGTCGGCCAGCTTCGGGGCGAGCTTCCGGGCTGGCCGACTCGCCCAGACGATGCCCACCAGGACCAAGGTCCCGCCCACCGCCGCGACCGGGCTGATCCGCTCGTTGAACAGCAGGTAGCCCCAGAAGACGGTCAGGAGGGGCGACACGTTGCCGAAGGTCGCAACCTGGCTGGCATCGAGGCTTCGCATCGACAGGTTTTGGAACGCCAGGCCCCCCACGCTGATCACCACGACCATGTAAGCCAGGCTGACCCAGGCGAAGGTCGACACCTGGGCGAGCGGCTTCCAGGTGGGGTAGCTGGCCAGGACGACGGGCAAGTCGAGGAGTGAACCGACCAGAAACGTCGCCGCCAGGACCGAGAGTGCCCCGTGGCGGGCGACCAGCGGTTTGTTGACGGTCAAGTAGGCCCCCCACGAGATCACGGCGGCGACTTCGAGCAAGTCGCCTCGAAGCGCATCGCGGCCTTCGACACCGACTTTCCCCAGGTTCTCCAGCGCGATCAAGGCCACGCCGACCACGCTCGCGGCGACACCAAGGATTCGCTCGGGGGCCAACCGTTCTTGACCCAGGAGCGCGGCCAAAGTCAGGACGACGAGCGGGCAGGCGGCGTAGATCAAGCCGATATGCGCCGTGGGGGCGAGCTTGGCCCCGGTCAAGAAGAAGAACTGGTTGATCGGGACGCAAAACGCCGAGGCCAGGAACAACCGACCGCCATCCTCGCGGATCATCCGGATCAAAGCCCCACTCCGGAGGACGAAGGGCGCCAGGATCAGACCGGCCACGCCGAAGCGAACCAGGGGGATCAAGCCGACGGGGAGTTCCCTGACGGCGAACTTCGCCGCCGGGGGGGTGCTCGACATGATCAAGACCATCATCACCAGGAAGCCCAGCGCCCGGAGGCTGAGCGGCTTCGCCGCTTCCGCTTTTCGATGCCCCGTCGTGCCCGCCATCACCGCTCGACCGCCTTCCCCAAAACCGGAATCTTCGAAAGGTCGGCAAGCGGAACCGGAACACCCGCCGACCTGATCTTCCCATCCTAGGACAGCGGGCAAGCCGGAAAAGTTCGCTCGGGCAGCTTCGGGAATGTTCGAGCGTTTCGGGGTGCCATCCCCTTGCTTCCGCCCCATGGGGGGGCTTCAATGAAGGAGCGACGCCCCAAGTTTGGAGAGGTTTGCCCGTAAGGTGACAAGGAGTCGACCGCATGGGGATCGTGGAGAGCTTCGGGCGAGGGATGATCGAGGCCTTCTTGGAAGACAGCGAACTCCACTACCTCCGCGACCGAGACGGCGACTTCGTCGTCGAGTTCGGCTACGACGAGGAGGTCCTCGGCCACCCCCGGTTCATGCTCGTCGTCTCCGGCGAAGACCAGGACCAGTACTGCCTCCGGGGCGACACCCTCAGACGAATCGCCAAGTTCGACTGGGACCGCTCGATCCGCCTCTGCAACGAGTGGAATGCCCAGTACAAGCTGCCCAAGGTCTACCTCGAGATCGACGACCCCAACGCCTCCACCACCGCCCGGGTCGTCTGCGAGCAGTGGATCAACCTCGAAGCCGGAGTCCACCAGGAACTCATCAACCAGATGACCAGCACCTTCTTCACCGCCTGCTTCTCGTTTTGGAGATGGCTCGAACGCCAGGATGCCATGCACGCCCTGGGCGACGACATGGGGCCGACCTCGCGGCCCGAGGCGAACTGACTGGAAGCGAGCGGACCCATGTTCGATCGCGGTCGTCCGGTGGCACACCCCACGCCCCGCTGCTTCGCGCTAGCGACCTGATGCTCGTGGTCGCCGGGACCGCTTTTGGGTCGCGGAGGTTACCCATAGGGATCTACCACCGGGCGGCGATGACGGGCTGTTTTCTGCAACATCAGGCGGCATTGAAGGCGGGCTTGCTGCGAGACCGAGGTCCGATCTGCCGAGCCTTCTCATCGTAGCCCTGAAGCGCCAGGGCCTCGATGATCGCCGGTTCGATGGGGTCGATCGCATGGGCAAGCCGGAACGCCTCGTCGGCCTCGTCGCGCTGACCGAGCCGGAGCAGGATCAGGCCGCGATTGAGGTGGACTTGAGCGAGCGGAATGGCATAGATCTGGTCGCGGCCAGGGGCACGGTCAAAGCGCTCTATCCAATCGAGGACCAGACGGACTGCCGAGCGGAATTCAGGATCGGGAAGGAGTTCGGAGGTGGCCGTCCCGATGTCGATGCATGCGGCCAGCACGAGGGCGTCGGCGTCCGGAGATTTGGCCCGTTCGCGGGCCTCTGCCGCGGCCCGATCCGGATTAGTCAGCCACAGCATCTTGAGGTGGAGGAAGACAAGATAGGGGTAATCGCGAGGACCAGGCCCCGATTGCGTGATGGTCGACAGCGCAAGACCGTACTCACCCATCTCGTATAAAGCGACGGCCGTATCTCGCGTCATCTCGATCAGGTTGGCCGCCATGTATACGGGCGGGGCCATTTTGTTGATCCAGATCATCAGCATCTGGAACGCTCGTTCCTGTTCTTCGATATTGCGACGCTGAGGCTGCAGGGCGACTTCGAAATCCTTGATGAAACGGATACTTTCAGATTCGTCATAGTCGTCCAGATGGACCAGGGTCCGCCAGTTCGGCGCGGCGACAAATCCATACGACGGGTCCTCATGCAGCTGAGCGCCGACCAAGACCTCGCCGTCGCTCGCCCAGATCCAATCGCCAGATTGGGCAGCAATGGCGGCTAGTGCCTCCCGAGTATCGGTAAAGTTTAGTCGGAGAGATCCTGCCGGTGTCGCCGCGTTGTAATCAACGGGTATGATGTTCATCGGTTCTTCCTCGGAGCCGGATTCGCGACGGATTCAAACGCAGCCGCAAGTCCCTCCGCCGCCTGCTGAGTCCAGTCGAGCGGAACAATCACAGTGGCATGAAAACCATCTCCCGGCGTGACTTCCACATCATACCCAAGAGCACGGACCGTCTCCACGGTCAGAACGCCGACGCGACTATTACGACACCAGGAAGCCAGGCGACCTAGCGAAACTCCTGCGGCCGATTGGACCGAGAAGCCGAAGACACCGTGATGATGGTCGCAACGCGAAGGAAGGTTCGTCGGCCGCTCGAACGGTGGTACTCCGCAACGGACGACCAACGCCTCATCGGGTAGCCGGTCTTGGTCCTCCATCTCAACCTCTACCATCCAATCCTAGGGTGCCCATCGTCGCGCCTATTACTGAGTCCATTTTGGCCAAAGGAACCTTTCGTCGGTTGGCATCGTAGTATCGGTATGAGACCCATTGGAACCGCTGCCGAACTCCAACGACGACGTACTCGTGCCGTCGAATTGCTCAAGCAAGGCGAGTCGCCCACCACCGTCGCCCGCATCCTCGGTGTGGGCCGGACCTCGCTCTACCGCTGGAAGAAGATGGCCCAGGCGTCCCCCGAGGGACTCCTCGCCAAGCCCCACCCCGGACCCAAGGTCCGCCTTTCGGCCGAGCAACTCCAAAAACTCGAAGCCCTCCTGCTCCAGGGGGCCAAGGCCCACGGCTGGCTCAACCTCCTCTGGACCGCCTCGCGGGTCGCCGAGATGATCCACCGCCACTTCGGCGTCAGCTACCACACCGAGCACGCCCGCAAGATCCTCCGCCACCGCCTCCGCTGGAGCAGCCAGAAGCCGCAGGCCAAGGCCAAGCAACGCAACACCGAGGCGATCGGCCACTGAAGGGCCGAGGAACTGCCCCGGATCATCGACCAAGCCAAGGAGCGCAAAGCTCACCTGGTCTTCCTCGATGAGTCGGGCTTCCAGATGACGCCCTTGGTCCGCCGGACCTACGCTCCTCGGGGAATAACGCCGATCGTCGAGGCATGGTACCGCAAGGGGAAGATTTCGGCCATCAGCGCCGTGACGCTCAGCCCGGTCCGAAAGCGCGCGGGCCTCGACTTCCGCTTGTTGCCGGAGAACAGCAACGCCCGGGGCGAGGACACGGTGTCGTTTCTGTCGCAGTTGCGGAGTCGGCTGGGTGGTCCGTTGACGATCCTTTGGGACCGCAGTCAGATCCACCAGCGTTGCTCGGTGGTCAAGAAGTATCTGGCCAAACACCCCGAGATCGTCACCGAGGAGTTTCCCGGCTACGCCCCCGATGCGAACCCCGACGAGGGAGTTTGGGGCTGGACGAAGTACCACCGGCTGGCGAACTTTGCGGCGACCGACTTGAGCGAGCTTCGCAGTCGGCTGGCCGGCGAGTTGTCGTCGCTGAGCGGTCGTCGCGATCTTTTGGCGTCGTTCATCCGCCATGCCAAAATCCCGCTCCAGTTATAGACACTGTCTCTTTGGTGACGCTGGACTCAGTAA
>JAABUX010001764.1_pt1 | contig 31894 bp, 24 predicted proteins | sample 5561851 | NCBI WGS metagenome assembly JAABUX01 (sample SAMN10711883, study PRJNA513361) | rock metagenome | isolation source: Antarctica rocks | place: Antarctica: Victoria Land, Richard Nunatak red sandstone | collected 2016-01-03
GCCAGGTCAGTCAGGTCCTTTCGCGAGGCGGGGTCGAGGAAGCCGGGGTGGATCATGGGAGTAGGTAGAGTCGCGCCTGGCGAAATTGGCAAGCGGGAGAGCCGGATTCTCACAGAGTCGGGGTATAACACCCTGCTGGTGAAGAACAACGCGCTGCTGCAGAGCAATGCCACCGCGCTCAAGGGCAACAACGCCCTGCTGGAGCAGAACCACGACCTCGTCGCGGGCAACAGCGCCGCGCTGGCCGGCAATAAGAAGTCGCTCGCGGCCAACACCGCCATGCTGACCTCCAACAGCGCGCTGCTGGAAGGCAACAAGGCCGGCATCGCCGAGAACCACGAGATCCTCGCCGCCAACTCGGCGTCGATCAAGGGCAACGCCACCGTGGTCGAGGCCAACCGCAAGGTGCTGGCCGCCAACTCCGACCGGATCGGCGCCAACAGCGAGGTGCTGGGGCGCAACGCGGCGCTGCTGGCCGACAACAGCGCGACGGTGAAGGCCAACAGCGAGGCGCTGGAAGGCAACCACGGCCTGCTGGAGTCGAACAAGGATCTGCTCGGCACCAACGCGGCCAAGCTCGCCGCCAACACCGAGGCGCTGGCCCGCAACAACGTCCTGCTGCAGTCCAACGCAGCCGCGGTGTCGGGCAATGCCGAGACGCTGGAGACCAACCATGCCCTGCTCGAGGCCAACAGCCGCCTGCTCAAGTCCAACTCGGACATGATGCGTGCGAACCACGACCTGCTGACGCTGATCGCCGCCAAGCTCGGCGTCGCCGCCTGACCAATGATTGCGGTCCGGCTTGTACGAGCCGGACCGTGACGGCCAGCAAAACAACCTTTGTCAGGACATCCTCGATGGTCTCCAACAAGGCTACCCGCATTGACCTATTCAGCCTTAGCACGCCGCAGATGCGAGCGTTTCACCTGACGTGGATTGCCTTCTTCGTGTGCTTCTTCGCCTGGTTCGCGACCGCCCCGCTGATGCCGGTCATCAAGGGCGACCTGAAGCTGACCAATGACGAGGTCTACTCGATCGGCATCGCCGGCGTGTTCGCAACCGTGCTCGCCCGCTTCGCCATCGGGCCGATGTGCGACAAGTACGGCCCCCGCCTGACCTACACGCTGCTGCTCGCGCTCGGCGCCATCCCCGTGATCGGCATCGCCTTCGCGTGGGACTACACGTCGTTCCTTATCTTCCGCCTGCTGATCGGGGTGATCGGGGCGAGCTTCGTGATCACGCAATTCCATACTTCGGTGATGTTCGCGCCCAACGTAGTCGGCACGGCGAACGCCACGGTCGGCGGCTGGGGCAACGCGGGCGGAGGCGTGACCCAGAGCGTGATGCCACTCATCCTGGCCGGCGTGGCCGCTTGGGGCTTGAGCAGCGGCCTGGCCTGGCGCTACTCGCAGATCATCCCGGCGGTACTGATGCTCGTGGTGGCGGTGCTGTACTGGAAATACACGCAGGACACGCCCGAGGGCAACTTCGCCGACATGCGCCGCATGGGCCTGTCCACGGACGTCGGCAAGAAGGGCGGCCTGGCGACCATGAAGGAGGCGGGCAGGAACTACCGCGTCTGGCTTCTGGCAGCCTGCTACGGCGCCTCGTTCGGCGTGGAGCTGTTCGTCCACTCGATCGCGGTGACCTACTACTTTAACCGCTACGCGATGACGGTCGAGAATGCCGGCTTCGCGGTCGGCGCGTTCGGCTTGCTGGCCCTGTTCGCGCGGGCGGTCGGCGGCCTGTTGTCCGACAAGGTCGCGCGGACGCGTGGACTGGATGGGCGGACCTGGCTGCTGTTCGGCCTGATGATTGGCGAGGGTGTTTTCCTGATTGTGTTCTCCCAGGCGAATACGGTCACGGTCGCCGTGTCGATGATGCTCGCCTTCGGCCTGTTCACGCACATGGCGTGCGGCTCGCTGTATGCCTTGGTGCCGTTCATCGACCGCAAGGTCCTCGGCGGCGTCTGCGGCATCATCGGGGCGGGCGGCAACATCGGCGGCGTCGCGGCCGGGCTGCTGCTGCGGGGCACGGGCAATCCGCAACTCTGCTTCATGGTCCTCGGGATCTGCGCCATCGTGTGCGCCTGCGGGGCGGCGGCGATCCGCTTCTCCGTCAAGCACAAGCAGGATGAGCAAGCCCTGTACGACGCGGCCGTTGCCCAGCGGTCGGCTGACATGGCGGCGACGGGCATGGTCGGCGCCGACTAAGCCTGGCTTTCGCCGGGTGCGGGTTGGCCCGCACCCGGCGCTCACCCGGTTGCGGGACGCCGGCCGCTTGCCCAACTGCTCCTCTCAACCAGGGAGGCAGGTGCGATGCAGCAGCCAGCATTGGAAGCGGTCATCATCCCGCGCGCTCACGACCTCGGCGGCTTCGAGGTCCGGCGTGCCTTGCCGTCGCAGCAGCGGCAGATGGTCGGTCCGTTCATCTTCTTCGACCAGATGGGGCCGGGCGAGTTCCTGACAGGGCGCGGCCTGGATGTGCGCCCGCATCCGCATATCGGCCTGGCCACGGTCACCTACCTGTTCGACGGCGCCATCCTGCACCGCGACAGCCTGGGCACCGAGCAGAGCATCACCCCCGGCGACGTCAACTGGATGACCGCCGGGCAGGGCATCGCGCACAGCGAGCGCACGGACGCCGCCGAGCGCGTCCACAGCAACCGCCTGTTCGGCATCCAATTCTGGGTCGCCCTGCCGCGCGACGCGGAGGAGGCCACGCCGGACTTCGCCCACCACCCCGCCGCAACCTTGCCGGTGCTGGAAGACGGCGGGGTACGGCTGCGCCTGGTTGCCGGCACCGGCTGGGGTCTGCGCGCGCCGGTCGCCACCAGGTCGTCCCTGTTCTACGCCGACACGGCACTGGCGCCCGGCGCCGCCGTGCCGCTTCCGGCCGGACATGAGGAACGCGCAGCCTACGTGCTGGACGGCGAGGTCGAGGTCGCAGGGGACCGCTTCCTGCCCGGCCGCATGCTGGTGTTCCGCGCCGGGGACCAGTTGGCGCTGCGGGCCGGCCCTGCTGGCGCGCGGGTGCTGCTGCTGGGCGGCGCCGTGATGGATGGCCCGCGCCATCTGTTCTGGAACTTCGTCAGCTCCCGTCCCGAGCGGATCGAGCAAGCCAAGGCCGACTGGCGCGCCGGCCGCTTCGGCCTCGTGCCCGGCGACGACAAGGAATTCATCCCGCTGCCGAGTCCTGCGCCGCCGCCGACCGTCATGTGACGCCGCCCGCCCGTGGGCCAGGCCGGCAAGCATTGGTGCAGGGCCGGCCGCAGTCAAAGGCTGTCGATGCAGTTGACCCCAGGTCGCCACGGCGCTTGCAGGTCAGTCCGGTGCGCTGGGCTGCTCCTGGTTGGGATAGGTGTCTTTCCGTAACATCTTGGCTACTGTGCCCCGCGATGGCTGCGCATGGGAGCAACGAGGGATGATGCACAGGACGACGGCGGCCACCCTTCTCGCGCTGGCTGCGACCCACCCCGTGGCGGCGGAGATGCCGGGGCCGGCCTGCCCTGCCGGCGGCGCGGTCCAGCGCGCCACCGGGCTGACCGTCACCTACCTGGGCGCCAGCGCCGCCAACCCCGACATCTGCCGGGTCCGCCGCGGCGCGGACGATGCAGCGGATTTCTACTTCGGCATATGGGCCACCGACTGGCCCGGCGCCGACGCGGCCTACCCTGCGCTGAAGCAGGTCTTGTCCGGCGCCCCCGGCACGGCTGTCCGCTTCGACACGCGCGCTGCACCGGGCCTGGCCTGGCACGAGACGCTCCGCAATGAGGGCCGCGAGACCCTGAACCTGCTGGGCCGCACCTGGGACACGCTCAAGGTCGCGCATGAGCGGGAGGGCTTCGACGGCAACACCTATCACTCGGTCATCACCTCCTGGCGCGACACGGCGTCCGGCATGACGATCTACCAGAATTACCAGCACATCTCCGGCCACCCCGAGCCGGGTGGCCAGTGGGACCCGGCCGCGATCTCGACGGCACGCTGATCCCTGGGCGCGCTGATCCCTGGGCGCGCTGACCCCATTTGCCGATGACGGGCATAATACCTTGACCACGGCACCGTCGCAGGCCGGTATGCTATGGGTGGATGCAGCCGGGCGGCGGCCTTCGGGATCGCCAAGCTGCCGGCCTTGGTGGCGGTGGTGACGATGGCGGCATGGCTCCTGTTGGGATGGCGCCTTTTGGGATGGCAAGGCTGCGGGGCCTGGCCGTGATCCGAACGGAGGGGCTGTGCAAGGGCTTCGGCGCAACGCGGGCGCTGGACGGGGTCAGCCTGGACGTGGCGGCGGGCAGCTTCGTGGCGCTGCTGGGGCCGTCGGGATCGGGCAAGACGACGCTGCTGCGCGTGGTGGCAGGGCTGGAGCAGCCGGACGCCGGCAACCTGTGGATCGACGGCCGCCCGGCGCTGGACCTGCCGCCGGGGCGGCGCGGGGTCGGCATGGTGTTCCAGGGCTATGCGCTGTTCGGGCACATGACGGTGGCGGACAACATCGGCTTCGGCCTGCGGGTGCGCGGACAGGGCCGGGCAGCGGTCCGCACCGCCGTGGAGCGCTTGCTGGCGATGGTCCACCTGGAGGGCCTGGGCGCCCGCCTGCCGGCGCAACTGTCGGGCGGGCAGCGGCAGCGGGTGGCCCTGGCGCGCGCCCTGGCGGTGGAGCCGCGCATCCTGCTGCTGGACGAGCCGTTCGGTGCGCTGGACCGCCAGGTGCGGGAGGAGCTGCGGACCGGGCTGCGCCGCCTGCAGACCGAGCTTGGCATCACGGCGCTGTTCGTCACGCACGACCAGGAGGAGGCGCTGGCGCTGGCGGACCGGGTGGTGATCCTGAACCGCGGGCAGGTGGTGGCGGACCTGACGGCGGGCGACCTGGTGGACGGCGCGGTCCGGGGATTCGCGGCGCGGTTCTTGTCGTTAGGGGATGCGGAGGGAGGGTAACCGTGGCGGTTGCACGCGGATGCTCTGCGGGACCGGCAGCCAGGGCATCGCGCCATGGACCACCCGCGGCACGGCGGTCACGTCCGGCTCCGGCTGGTGAAAGACAGGGTAAAGCAGGTGCGTAATGACCAAGCTGCGCGTGCCTGCCACAAGGCCGGCGCAGCCAAGCAGCGGGAATAATTCGAGCCGCCTGCGCAACCAAAGCTCGTCAGTTCAGCACCAGTCTATCCCGGGATCGGGCATCGGCATGCCGAGCACCTGGCTGACCATCGCCGTCATGCAGCCACCACTCATGTGAGCGCAGGGTGCCGTCACGGCACGGCATTGGCTTGGCAGGCCGGTTCACCACGCCTCGTCGGCAGGCCAAGCAACACCGCCGTCAGCCAAGCCTGGATGCCCTTTGGCACCCTGAACGGCCCCACCCCGAGTCGTTGCCATGTCGAACAATAAGCAATCGCATTTGGTCCTACATGCAATGATTCAAGTTTAGTCCTTACAAAGCCAGTAGCCAGGCATCACACTGTACGGCGTGCGGCAGACTTGCGCCGTGGCCAGCAAGAAAATCTGCTGTCTGGTCTTTTTAGTCACCGTGCCCTGAACCAAGGCTGTACCATGCCGGGCGTGCCATCTCCGCCGCAGGACCCCTGCCTCTGCGGTGGCGCACCCGCTTTTAAACTGGAAACGGCACATGATGCCTCCGGCCCCGATAACCTTTCGCAACACCATTCTGGCAGCGCTGCCGGCGGTGGAGCTGGCGCTGCTGCGGCCCCACCTGATCCGCACCTCCCTGGTCAACGCCCAACCGATCCATGAGGCCGGCGAGCGTATCGACCAGGTATACTTCTTCGAGCACGGCTTCGCCTCCATGGTCGCCGTCTCCGATGACAGCGGCGGCTCGGTGGAGGTCGGGCTGGTCGGCTGGGACAGCATGGTCGGCCTGGGCGTCCTGCTGAACCCGTACGCCATCGCCTTCAACCGCACCATGGTGCAGAACCCCGGCGTCGCCTACCGCATGTCCACCGCCGCGCTGCTGACTGTCCTGGAACAAGCGCCCATCCTGCACGCCATGCTGCTGCGCGGGGTGGAGGTGCTGATGGCGCAGGTCGCGCAGACCGCGGCCTGCAACAGCCGCCACGCCCTGCCGCAGCGCTGCGCCCGCTGGCTGCTGCTGGCGCAGGACCGGGTGGAGGGCGACGAGCTGCGGCTGACGCAGGAGTTCCTGTCGATGATGCTCGCCGTCCGTCGCTCCGGCGTGACGGTCGCCTTGCAGACCCTGCAATCGGAGGGCTTCATCCGCTCCGGACGCGGGCGCATCCTGGTGTGCGACCGCGCGGGGCTGGAGGGGGCGGCCTGCGAGTGCTACGACCGGGTCCGGGTGTTCACCGCCGCAGTGAGCCTCAACAGCCCAGCCGTAGGTGGGCCGCGTACGAAGAACGGTGCAGCCGCGAGTGCCGCGTAGAGGTGGACCGCGGGCGGGCGTCCCGCCGAAGGCACATGCAGCGCCTGCGCATGACGCCTCGCAGCAGCGTGAGCGGCAGCGGCACGAAAGTGTTGGTTCTACGGGACACCATGCGCCAACGGCGGCGTTGCTTGGCTAGCGTCGCCTGAACCGGCCCGGTGCGATGCCAGGAGACGAACATGTCCGACATGACCAATCCCGGCTCGATGTCGCCTAGCCCAATGACGCCTGGCTCGATGCCATCCGGCTTGTCCCGGATGGACGGCATGAGTGCCGTGCTGGCCCGGAACTGGTGGGCCGTCGCGGCGCGCGGGGTGTTCGCCATCCTGTTCGGCCTGGCGGCGTTCCTGCTGCCCCTTGCGACCCTGGGCACCCTGGTGCTGCTGTTCGCGATCTACATGCTGGTAGACGGGGTGTTCGCCATCGTCGCCGGGGTGCGCGCGGCGGCGCACCATGAACGCTGGGGGCTGCTGATCCTGGAGGGCGTGGTCAACCTGCTCGCCGGGGCGGCGGCGCTGTTGCTGCCGGGGCTGACGATCCTGCTGCTGGTCACAGTGCTCGGCATCTGGGCGGTGCTGTCAGGCATCACGATGCTGGTCTCGGCGTTCCGGCTCCACTCCGGGCATGGCCGAGGGCTGCTGCTGCTGTCCGGGCTGGTGTCGCTGGTCTGGGGAGCGCTGCTGTGGTTCTCGCCGATTGCCGGGGCGCTGGTGCTGACGTGGTGGCTGGGCGGCTACGCGCTGGCCTTCGGCGTGCTGCTGCTGGTGCTCGGGCTGCGGCTGCGCGGGCGCCGCGACGGGATGGCGCCTGCCTAGCGGGGCGTAGCTGGGCGGGGCGTAGCCGGGAAGCCGTACAGCACCGCCGGGTTCTCGACCAGGACCGCTCGGCGCGCGGCGGGATTCGGCAGCCATCGGCCGAACAAGTCCAATAGGCCGCCGACATTCATCATGGGCGCCCAGTGCGCGACATGCGGCCAGTCCGATCCCCATAGGCAGCGGCCCGGCGCCGCCGCGTACAGCGCCTGCGCCAGCGGGACCGTGCTGGACCAGGGCGCGTCCGCCAGGCGATAGGCGCCGCTCAGCTTCACCCAGGCGCCGTCGCGCACCAGGGACAGCAAGGCGGCAAATCCTGGCTCCTGCACGCCTCCGGCCGCCGGGGAATGGCCTATGTGGTCCACGACGAACGGCACCGGCAGGGCGGCCAGGCGTGCGGCCAACCCGGGCAGGGTGCGGGCGTCGAGCAGGAACTGCAGGTGCCAGCCCAAGTCGCGGCACAGGGCGCCGTAGCGCTCCAGCCTCTCGAAGCCGATGCCGCCGCCGTACAGAACGTTCAGGCGCAGGCCCGCGACGCCGGCCTCCTTCAAGGCGACACAATCCCGCTCCGGCAGGTCGGGCGGGATGACGGCGACGCCACGCAGGCGGGCCGGGTGGGCGCGCAGGGTTTCGGCCAGCAAGGTGTTGTCGGTGCCATGCACGCTGACCTGGACCAGCACGCCATAGGTCATACCGGTGGCGTCCAGCATGGCGAGGTAGGCCTCGGCCGGGGCGGCTGGCGGAGTGTAGCTGCGGGCGGGCACAAGAGGGTAGCGGGGCGGCAGTCCGATGACGTGGGCGTGCGTGTCCACCGCGCCGGGCGGGACGGTGAAGGTGCGGGGACCATGCGGCACCGGGTCCGGGCCGGGGCAGGGGGGCGGGTCGGTCATCGCTTGCGGGCCTTCAAGCCTCGCCGAACAGGTGCAGGACTAGTTCCCGCTTGTGCAGGCCAGACCGGTGCTCGAACACGTACAGGTCCTGGAACTCGCCGAACACCGGGCGGCTGTCCTCGACGGGCACCACGACCTGCACCTGCGTCAGCGCGGCGCGGAGGTGCGCGGGCATGTTGCCGGGGTTGTCCTCGTCGTGCCGGTACAGCCCCTTGCCCTCTGGGGCCAGGCGGATGAAGAAGGCTTCCAGGTCGGCCCGGACACCAGTGTCGGCATTGGCCTGCACCAGCAGCGAGGCCGAGGTATGCCGGCACCAGACCGTCAGCAGCCCGGTGGCGATCCCCTGCGCGGCCACCCAGTCGCAAATGGGTTCGCCCGCCGCGAACAGCCCTTGCCCATACGTGTGGATAATCAGGTGGTGCAACGCCTGCCTCACAGACGGCTGCTCCGCGCCAGGACGGTTGTGGCGTAGAAATCGGACACCTCGAACTGGCCATCAACGGAGCCGAGCCGCAACGGGCCTGTCACCTGCTCGGGCGCAGCGGGCCAGTTGCCGTTCGGCAGGCGGGTCAGCAACTCCGCCCCGACCTTCAGGGACTGCACGATCAGGATGTCCTGCACGGATGCAATCGTCGTGTAGGCCCAGATGCTGCTCCAGGTCTCCCGCGCGTTGCTGGGCGACAGGATCTCCACGACCAGCACCGGCTCGGCCAGCAGGTGCTCGCGCAGCGAGCCGGGCTTGCACGCCACGGCCAGGTCCGGCACCCGGACGTTCGAGTCGGCGTTGACGCTGGGCGACACACCCGGAGCGGTGATGACGCGGCAAGGCAGCCCGCGGGCCACCAGATGGTTGCCCAGCAGGCGACCAATCTCGGATTGGATGGACCCGTGCGTCTCCGATGCAGGCGACATCGCCACTGGCTCGCCGTCGATTAGTTGCCACACCCGCCCGGTCGGGTCCGAGGGCCAGGCGAGGAACTCGGCAACCGTCATGCGGGGAGCCAGCGGCGTTCTGGGCAGTGCGACCATCGTGCGATCCTTCCGGACCGGCAGCCTAGCATGGGCCGGGGCCGGCTAGGGCATGCCTTCGCGGCGGCGCACCACATGCGCTAATTCGCGCATGGCACTCAGGGAGGTGTTGGCATGGAGATGCGATCATTCGATCCCAACAAGGCGACCCCGGCGGACTGGACCGCCTTCCACGCCTTCCGCCGCGCCCGCGCCAGGAAGGACGACCCCGGCGAACCCATCCTGTCCGATGCCGAGTTCGAGCACGACACCTGCCGGCAGTGGCCGTCCTGGGAGAACCGCCGGATCGTGGCCGTCGCGGCCGGGGAAGTCCTCGGCAGCGTGGGGCTGGGCTTCCGGCGGCAGGGGACGAAGGACTACGCCGACTTCGCGCCGTTCCTGCGGCTATGGGGCGGCGTGCGCCTAAACTGGCAGCGGCAGGGCATCGGGACCGCCCTGCTGCGCCCCGTGCTGGCCTTCATGCAGGAGCGCGGCAAGACCGTCGCCACCCTGGGAGCGCACCAGCCGGAGGGCCACGCCTTCCTGGCCGCCATCGGCGCGGTGCAGAAACAGCTTGAGGTCGAGAACCGGCTGCTGTTCGCCGGGCTGGACTGGGCCGGGCTGAATGCGTGGGAGGCCGCGGTCCCGCCCGGCCTGCAATGGGAGGTCCATGCCGGCCGGGTGCCGATGGACCGGCTTGCGGCGCTGATCCCGACCTTCACCACCCTGGTCGGGGATGCCCCGGTGGGCAAGCTGGAGAGCGCGCCGAACCGTTACGACCTGCAGGGCTACATCACCGGGTACGAGGAGGCGGACCGGAATGGCGGCGAGCACCTGCTGGTCATGCTGATGGACGGGGATGCAGTGGCCGGCATGTGCGAGGGATGGTGGGACGCCCGCTTTCCCGACCGCGTGTACCAGTTCCTGACCGCCGTGGCCCGGCCCTGGCGCGGGAAGGGCCTGGCCAAGGCGCTCAAGGCACGGATGCTGCGCCTGGTGCGGGAGCAGCAGCCGGGGGTCGCCATGATGACCACCTACAACGCGGCGTCGAACGCGCCGATGCTGTCCATCAATGCCCGGCTGGGCTTCGTCCGGCACAAGCAGGTCGGCACCTACCAGATCGGCCCGGACGCGCTGGCGGCATGGCTCGCTACCCGAACGCCCCCACCGAGTGGGTGACGGCCCCGCCGATCTCCCGCAGCATGTCGAACAGCCGGCGCATCGGCTCGAACACCGTGTTGTGCTCGGCGGCGTAGGACCCACTGCGCGGACCCGCGGCCTCGGCGTAGTCCAGGTCTGCGCCCGGCGTGGGTCCGGCAGGGAAAATCTCCATCAGCAGCGCCAGCGCGGCTGGCACGTCCAGGCGGATTAGCCGGTCCATCATGTCCTGCGGCGTCACGCCGTGCCGGGGCGAGAAGTCAGGGACCGCCGTCGCCAGCAGCCAAATACGCTGGATCAGCGCCAGGCGCAGCGCGTGCAGCAGCACCTCCGCATCCGCCATGCGCGGCGCGTCGATCCACACCGCCCGCAGCGCCAGGTGGTCGGTCTGCACCCGGTGGAACATCGCCGCCACGTTCGACCACAGGCCCAGCCGTTCCAGGGCGCGCGCCACCGTCACCAGCCCCTCCCGCCGGCCCGGCACGCTGGCATGGGCGGCGCGGTCCAGCCAGGTGCCGGGGTCCAGCACCGCGACGGTTGCCCGCAGCACGTCCAGGTCCGAGTGCAGCAGGCCATGCGCCGCCAGCTCCATCGCGGCGCTGAAGCGCGGGCTGCTGCGGCGCAGCTCCCCGAACGGCTCCGGGTGGCGCAGCACGGCCGCGCCCAGGCCGTGCAGCGTGTTGGCGCACCAGCCGACCTGCTGCAGGATCGCGTTGTTCGGAATCGCCCGCAGCTCCCGCGGGTGGCGGATGACCGGGGGGCCGCCGCTGTCGGTCTGCCGGGCGCTGGGGCGCGACCCCGTGGGGTCCAGCAGCGCCGGGCCGAAGGTGCCGAGCAGGGCGGCATATCCCGGGTCCTCCACCAGGCCGCGCATCGCCTGGCCGATGGTGGCGAAGAAATCGACGGCGAAGTCCGGGTCCTCATAAATAGGGTCGGCAACCTCCGGCACGTCCTCGAAGGCGTGCTCGGCGATGCGGGCGATGGTCGCCAGCGCCAGGGCCGGGGTGCCGAAGTGCAGGTAGCCGTCGCCGCCCTGGAAGGCGCTTTCCTCCCGCACCACCACCCCGGCGCGGGCCATCGCCTGGCGGCTGGCTGTCGGGGACAGGTAGCTCAACCGGTGCCGCATGCTGACAGGGTGGCCGCCGCGGCCGATGCCTTCGCCGTGAGTGTCGAACAGCACGACCTCGATGCCGTCCATGCCGTGCCGGGCCAGGGCGTCAGCCACCTTCAGGCGCAGGCGCTCGATCAGGTACGAGGCGTCCAACTGACCGACGTAGCGCCCGCTGTCGGAGTAGCCGAACTGCAGGCACAGCCGCCCGGTCTGGCGCAGGTAGTCGCGCCAGTGCGGCGAGCGCAGCGCCTCCTCCAGCACGCGGCCGCCGGCCTCCAGGGCGTCGGCGGTCTCGAACAGCGGGCTGATCTCGACGTGGCGGTCGCAGCCGAACAGCCGGGCCAGCCACAGGGCGGAGAGCAGGGTGTAGCCGCTCTCGGTCTCGGCGATCAGGAAGCGGATCGGGCTGGCGGTGTCGATGTGCTTGGCGATCTGCGCCACGGTCATCATCAGGCGCACGGCGGAGGACTGCTCGGCCAGCAGGGCGCCGAAGTACACGGGGATGGGGCGCACGTCATCCAGCGCGGTGTTGATGGCGGCCAGCAGGGCGCGGCGGCGCACCGGGTCGCCGGGCGGGTCGTTCAGGCCCAGGCGCTGGCGGACGGCGTTATGCAACTGGGTGGCGTTCAGCCGTACCTGGGTGTGGGCGAGCGACATGCCGTGGCCAACCAGCCCGGCGCGGGCGACGCACAGGGCCATGCGGGCCTCGCCCTCGGCGGCGTCGATGGCCTGCGCGAACAGCGGCAGCAGGGGGGCGGGCGAGGGTAGGGCCGCATCGCGCCCGCCGACGAGGGCCTCGGCGAAGGCGGCGACGCGGTCGGGGTCGGCGCTGGTTGGGGCCAGGGCGAGCTGCGCGTCCACAGTGGCCAGGGCTTCGGCGACGCGGGCGGTAAGCGGGGCGTCGGCCTCGACCTGGGTGGCCAGCCGGGCCAGTTGCAGGTGCTTCATGTTGAGGCGAAGGCGCAGGGTGTCCCACCAGCCGATGTCGGTGCGGCCGTCGGTGTCGTAGCCGACCCAGCTTGCGAGCACGACGGGGCAGGGGACCAGCGTGGCCCATCGGTCGGGCCAGATGTCGCGTGCGCCGGCCAGCAGCGCCTCCGACAGGGCGTCCAGCGCATCGCGTCCGCGCTGCATGGCGGCGACGGCCTGGTCGAACTCCTGCTCCAGCGTGGGGGTGCGGGGGCGGTGGCTGGCGAAGGGGGGTGGGGGTTCGCCGCCCGCCGCTGCCGCCAGGGCGCCGAGGACGGCCGGCGGGGAGGAAAAGGTGGGGTGGGCGGTGAACACGGCGGCGAAACGGGTGCGCTCGCAGGCGGCGCGGAACTGGGCGAAGGGGACGGGGCTGTCCAGGGGGTCAGGGCGGGCCAGGTGCTGGGCCAGGGCGGCCAGGGCCAAGTGGTCCTCGGCGGGGCCGCAGGCGTAGGCGGCCAGCCGGGTTGCACGCTCGGCGAAGGCGCGGTCCCGCAGCACGCGGACCAGGCCGGCGACGCGGTCCAAGTCCAGCTCGCCGCGGTCCAACTGGCGGGAGATCGCCAGGGCCACCAGCAGCACCGGGTTGCCGAACGGGTCCTCGGCGGCGCGGGCGCGGGCCGCGGCGACTTGGTGGGTCAGCGCCTGGGCGAGGCCCTCGACGGTCGCGTGCTGCTGGTCCATGGCGCCTCTTGGTGCGATGCAACATAGTTTGGCCAGCAAATGGCGGCGGATGCAACGGGCGTGTCAGAGGTCGTGCCGGAGGGCAGGCAGGACGACACGGCCAGCGGCACGGACCCGGCACCTCGAAGACGGTCGGGGCATTTCGATGACGGCCGGGCATTGCCGCCCAAAGCGCCCCCTGCTGGCTCCGTCAGGAATTTTGCAGAACTGTCACGGTTTGGTGGTCGCGCCTAGCTTGCGAAACGGGGACGTAGACGCGCTCGAAGGTGCTGGCCAGGGCGCAGATCGGAACTGCGCCGCGGCACCTGGAAGGCTCGATAGAGCGGTCGCGGCATCCGCATGATGTCGCCGACACTCCGCCGGTATTGCCCATCAGGAGAACAGCAGTGAACAGGACCTCTTTGCCAGCGCTGACCCAGGCGGCGCTGCTCGCCTGCACCATGCTCGCCACGCCACGTCTGGCGCTCGCCGAGCGGAGCACCGCAATCGACGGCAACAACGGTACGCTGCCGCTGCCGACCGGGCAGTACATCACGCCCCAGGCGCCGACCGGCGCGGTCCAGCAGTTCCTGAACCCCGGCCTCCCCGCCTACCCCGACTTCGTCGCCGGCGAGGCGGTGCGCTCGCAGCTCAGCCCGGACGGCAGCACGCTGGCGATCATCTGCGCCGGCCAGAACACGCTGTATTCGACGACCGGCGTGCTGGATGCCGCGAACTCGACGCAGTACATCTTCTTCTACAACGTGGCGGGCGCCAACAAGACGAGGCCGGTGCTGACCCAGGTCATCAAGCAGGCGAACGCCCATGTGGGCCTGGTCTGGTCGCCGGACGGCAACACGCTCTATGCCGCGGGCGGCAACGACGACGCCGTCTATGTCTATGCCCGCAGCGGCAGCACCTTCACGGCGGCGGCGCCGATCGCCCTGGGCCATGGCCTCCTGCATGCCAGCACGGGCGTTGGCCTCGGCGTGCAGCCGAACGCGGGTGGCCTGGGCATCTCCGCTGACGGCAAGACCCTCGTTGCCGCCAACAACTACAACGACTCGATCAGCGTCATCGACACCGCGACCGGCACGGTGCGCTACGAGCACGACCTCCGCCCCTACTTCGCCAACAACGAGGGCGCCTCGGGCGTCGCCGGCGGCACCTTCCCGTTCGCGGTCGTGGTGAAGGGCGGGACCGCCTACGTCTCGTCCGACCGCGACCGCGAGGTGGTGGTGGTCGATGTCTCCTCCCCAGCCGCCGGGCGCCTGGTCGCGCGCATCAAGCTCGACGGCAATGCGCTCGGGATGACGCTCAACGCGGCGCAGACCCGGCTGTATGTGGCGCAGGACAACGCCGACCAGGTTGCGGTCATCGACACCGCGGCCAACGCGGTCGTCGCCAAGATCGACGCCCGCGCCCCGGCCGGGCTGCTGGCCGCCAACACCACCGGTGCGGCGACCTATGGCGTCACGCTCTCACCCGACGGGAACACGCTGTATGCGGTCAATGCCGGCGCGAACTCCATTGCCGTAATCCCGCTGACCGGGCCGAACGCCAACAGCGTAACCGGCCTGATCCCGACCGCCTACGACCCGCACGACATCACGTTCAGCGCCGACGGCACCTGGATGTATATCGTCAACGGCAAGAACGACACGGGACCGAACCCCGGCCACCTGTACGGCAACACCGCCCGCCTGACGAGCCTCACCTACCCCGGCGGCAACGTCGCGGCAGCCGCGGCGGCAACGGCGTCGAACCAGTACCAGTTCCAGCTCGAGCGGGCGACGCTGGTCAGCGCGCAGGTGCCAACCACTGCGGACCTGCCGACCCTCACGTCCAACGTCGCGCAGAACAACTTCTACAGCGCCACGCCGGTGCCGGCCGACACCGCGACGATGAACTTCATGCGGTCCAAGATCCAGCATGTGATCTACATCGTGAAGGAGAACCGTACCTTCGACCAGCTTCTCGGCGACCTCGGCAACGGCGCGAACGGCGACCCGACGCTGACGGCGTTCGGCAAGCGCATCACGCCGAACTTCCACCTGCTGTCGTCCAACTTCGTCACCTTGGACAACTTCATGGACCCCGGCGACGGCAGCATGGACGGCTGGTCCTGGTCGATGGCGGGCCGGGTCACCAACACCGAGACGATCACCCAGCAGATCAACTACGCCGGGGTGAACCGCGGCCTGTCCTATGAGTCCGAAGGCTCCAACCGCAACGTGCCGGTCGGCCTCCCCGCGACCACGGACCGCGACGCCGCCACGGGCGGGCTGTACACCAGCGGCACGGCGGGCTTGGCTGGCGGCGCCGCGAACGTGCTAGTCGGCCCCGCCAACCACGCGGTCACCGACGCGCCGTTTGGCAAGCAGGGCGGCTACATCTTCAATGCGGTGCTGCAGGGCGGCGGCACCGTGCGCAACTACGGCTTCATCGTGAACAACATCGGCAGCATCGGCACCATCGTGGCGCCGGTAGTCGATGCGTTCGCGGCCGGCATCGTCCAGGTCGCCGCGATCAACCCGACGCTGGTGGGGCTGACCGACCTGTACTTCCGCGGCTACGACCAGAACTATCCGGACCTGTGGCGCTACAACGAGTGGAAGCGCGAGTTCGACGGGTTCGTGCTGAACGGCGGCCTGCCCAACCTGTCGCTGGTCCGCTTCAGCCATGACCACACGGGGAACTTCGGCACGGCGCTGGCCGGGGTGAACACGCCGGAGACGCAGCAGGCGGACGACGACCTGTCAGTCGGGCGGCTGGTCGAGGCGGTGGCGCACAGCCCGTATGCCGCCAACACGGTGATCTTCGTCGTCGAGGACGACTGCCAGGACGGCCCCGACCACGTCGACTCGCACCGTACCACGGCCTACGCCGTCGGCCCCTACGTGAAGCAGGGGGCGGTGGTCAGCACGCGCTACAGCCAGGTCAGCATGCTGCGCACCATCGAGGACCTGCTGGGCGCGCCGCACATCAACCTGAACACCGCCTACCAGCGGCCGATGGCTGACGTGTTCGATACCGCCTCATCGGGGGCGTGGACCTACAGCGCCATCGCGTCGCGGATTCTGGCGACCACGTCGCTCATGCTGGCCGAGAACGGCGCCACCCGGTATGCCGACGGACCCGACGTGTTCCCGAAGCATGATGCGGCCTACTGGGACAAGGCGACACGCGGCTTCGACTTCTCCGATGCCGACCGGGTGCCGGTGGACTTCTTCAACGAGGTCCTATGGGCGGGTCTTATGGACGGCAAGCCCTACCCGACGCACCGCAGCGGTCTGAAGCTGGGCGCGAAGGACGCGGCGAACCAGTAACCTTCTGCGATGGCTATGGCTGGCGGGGCACCTGTGTTCCGCCAGTTGCGTGACAACGGCCAAGCTCCCTCTCGCCATCGGACGGCGTAGCATGGCGCCCATGCTACGCAGTCCCAGGGCGTTGATCGGGGCTTCTGTATGCCGGCGCTTGGGCTGGCGCCGCTTTAGGCGGAGTGAGGCTAGTCCGACCCATGTCGCTGTGCTTCTCGCCAAAGCGACGCTCGTGGTGTTCTAGGGCCATGCTGCCTGGTGATCAGCCCGAGTACCGCTCCTCCGCCCATGGATCGCCGCGGTTGTGGTAGCCGTTCACTTCCCAGTACCCAGGCCGATCCGCAGCGCGGAACTCGATGCGCGCCAGCCACTTGGCGCTCTTCCAGAAATACAGATGCGGCACTACCAGGCGCAGCGGCCCACCATGCGCCTCCGTCAGCGGAGCGCCGGCCCAGCTATGCGCCAGGATGGCGTCCTCGGCCGCAAAGTCCCGCAAATCCAGGTTGGTCGTGTATCCATCGTAGCTGTGCAGCACGACGTGCGCCGCCTCCGGCCGGGGCGATACCGCCGCCAGCAGGTCGCGCGTCGTCACCCCGTCCCACTGGTTGTCATATCGCGACCAGGTCGTGACGCAGTGGATGTCCGACACCCGCCGCACCTGCGTCAGCGCCTCGAACGCCGCCCAGGTCCACTCCACCGGGTGCTCGACCGCGCCGAACACCTGCAGCCGCCACCGCTCGCGCGGGACGGCCGGATGGCGGCCCAAATCCAGCACCGGCCAGTCCCGCACCAGATGCTGCCCCGGCGGTAGCCGCTCGCTCTCCGGCCGGGCCACACGGCCGGTCAGGAACCGTCCCTCCTGCGCCCACCGCTGCTTGGTGAGCGTCAGCTTGGACGGGTCTGGCGCCTCGTCGCTCATGCCGCCTCTACCAGCCGCGGCGCAGCCAGCACCCCCTGCAAGCCCGCCAGGATCTCATACGACCGCAGCCGCGCCCGGTGGTCCCAGATCGCCGACGCCACCATCAGCTCGTCGGCCCCCGTACGTTGGGTGAAACCCTCCAACCCCCGCCGCACCGTCTCGGCCGAGCCAACGAAGGAGCACGCCAGCATGGACGACGCCTGCGCCTTCTCGCCGGGGGTCCAGTACCCCTCGATGTCGGCGATGGGCGGCAGCAGCTTGCCGCGGGTGCCGCGGAACAGGTTGGTGAACGCCTGCTGGGCGGAGGTGAACAGGTGCTGCGCCTCCGCATCCGTCTCCGCCGCGACCACATTGACCCCCACCATGGCGTGCGGGCGCTCAAGCTGGCGCGACGGCTGGAACCCGGTCCGGTACAGCCGCAGCGCCGCGGTCAGCGCCTCGGGCGCGAAGTGCGAGGCAAAGGCATAGGGCAGCCCCAGCATGGCCGCCAACTGCGCGCCGTAGGTGCTGGACCCGAGTATCCACAACGGCACCTCGCTGCCCGCGCCCGGCACGGCCTGCAACGTCTGGCCCGGCTGCGCGGGGGCCAGCAGGGCCTGCAACTCCAGCACGTCGTCCGGGAAGTGGTCGGACGATGCCGGGTCCCGCCGCAGGGCGCGCCAGGTCCGCCCATCGGCACCGGGCGCGCGGCCCAGGCCAAGGTCGATGCGGCCGGGATACAGCGCATCCAGCGTGCCGAACTGCTCGGCGATCACCAGGGGCGAGTGGTTGGGCAGCATGATCCCCCCCGCGCCCACGCGGATCGTGTGGGTGCCGCCGGCGACATAGCCGACCACCACGGAGGTCGCGGCGCTGGCGATGCCGACCATGTTGTGGTGTTCGGCCAGCCAGTAGCGCTGGTAGCCCCACCGCTCCGCATGTTGCGCCAGGTCGAGCGCGTTGTGCAGGGCGTCCGAGGGCGTGCTGCCCTGGGGGATGGGGGCGAGGTCGAGGATGGATAGGGCGGTCATGCTGCTCTCCGCAGGTCTAGTAGCAACACATCAGCGTCCGCGCCGGGCGGTGCAAGGGGATGCGCCAGCCCTGCTGCTGCGGCCCTGCACGGCGTCGATATCATTCCCCCATCGTTATGCCCCGAAGTTACGCCAACGAGTGGATGGCGCGGGTCGCCAGCCCCAATCCGGCCAGGTCAGGTGCCGCTGCCGCCTGCCGCGCCAGTTGCAGCGCCGCGGCAGCCCCTGGCTGGCCCGCCGGATCGGACGCACGCAGCACCGCGCCGGCCAAGGCTGTCTGCGCCTGCATGAGGTCGGCCAGCAGGGCGGCCTTGGCGCGTGCGCCGAAGGGGCCGCGGACGGGCAGGGCGGTGATGGCGTCCCGCAAGTCCTCGATGCCCAGGATCCGCCCCGCTTCGGCCCACGCCGCGGCGGCATCCTGCAGCCGCGCGCCGTCGCGGGTGGCCAGGCGCACCACGGCCGGGGCAGTCGCCAGGCGCGGCATGGCGGCGACCTGCGCCGACAGGCCATCGGGCAGGCCGGCGTCGCGCAGCCCCACGGCTACCGCGCCAGATGCCGCGTCCTCGGACGCCAGGGCAGCCAGCACGGTGATCCCCGGGCGCAGCGCCGCGATGGCAGCCCCCAGCGGCTGGTCCAGTTCCGTGCCGCCGAGCAATGCGCGCGTCACCTCCTCGTGCAGGCGGCGCACCGTCAGCAGGGCGTCCAGACGAACCCCGGCGCTGGCCGGCGCGGCGTCGATGGCATCGCAGAGCGGGTCCAGGTCGAACAGCGCACCGGCCAGCCACGCCGCGCGGACGACGGCGACTGGCCCCGCATCCTTCGGCCCGGCCTCCCCCGCGAGCCGGCCGAGCGCCGCCGGACCAAGGCGGTTCGCCACCTCGTTGACGATCACAGCCGCGACCAAGTCCCGCCGCAGCCGGTGCCGCCCGGCAAAACCCGCAAAGCCGTCCCGGAGCTGCGCTGGAAAGTAGTGAAGCAGCACGGGACCAAACGCCGGGTCGTCGAGCATCCCGTGTGCGCCCTCGACCGCGTCGGTCAGCCATAGCTTGGCGACGGGCAGCAGCGTCGCGACTTCCGGCCGCAGCAGCGTGTCGCCCGCCGTGGCGCGGGCGGTCATCGCCGCCGCGCCCGGCAGGCCGGAGACGGCGCGGTCCAGGACGCCCTCCGCCTCCAAGCGGTCCATCAGCGCGGCATGGGCGGGCAGGTCGGCGGCACCGGCCCGCACTTCCAGCGACACCGCAAGCGATTGCTGGTGGTTGTCGCGCAGCACCTGCGCGCCGACCTCCCCCGTCATCGCGGCCAGCAGGTCGTCGCGCCCGCGGCGGGTCAGCACACCGTCCCGCTCGGCGTCGGCCAGCAGGATCTTGATGTTCACCTCGTGGTCGCTGGTCGAGACCCCGGCGGAGTTGTCCAGCGCATCGGTGTTCACCCGCCCGCCGGCCCCACCCGCGACGGCCCCGCCCGCACCCAAGCGTGCATACTCGATGCGCCCCGCCTGGGTGATGGCGAGGTTGGCGCCCTCCGCCAGCACCCGGGCGCGGACCTCCGCACCGTTGACGCGCAGGGCATCGTTGGTGCGGTCGCCGGCCTCCGCCTGCGTTTCCGTCGCAGCCTTCACGTAGGTGCCGATGCCGCCGAAGTACAGCAGGTCCGCCGGCGCCCGCAGGATCGCCTGCATCACCGCCGCCGGCTCGTACGGCCCGGCTGGCAGGCCCAGCACCGCCGCTGCCGCCACGGGCAGCAGGATGCGCTTGTCGCCGCGGGAGAACACGCCGCCGCCGGGGCTGATCAGCGAGGGGTCATAATCCATCCAGGAGCTGCGCGGCAGCGCGAACAGCCGGGCGCGCTCGTCATAGGCGTCCGGCCCGGGGTCCGGGTCGATGAAGATGTGCCGGTAGTCGAAGGCTGCCAGCAGCCGGGTCTGCCGGCTGACCAGCAGGCCGTTGCCGAACACGTCGCCGCTCATGTCCCCCACGCCGACGCAGGTGAACGGGTCTGCCTGGATGTCCAGCCCCAATTCGGCGAAGTGCCGCGCGACCATCACCCAGGCGCCCTTCGCAGTGATGCCCATCGCCTTGTGGTCATAGCCCTGGCTGCCGCCCGAGGCGAAGGCGTCGCCCAGCCAAAAGCCGCGCCCGACCGCGATGCCGTTGGCGATGTCGCTGAACGTCGCGGTGCCCTTGTCGGCGGCGGCGACCATATAGGGATCATCACCATCGCGCCGGACGATGCCGGGCGGTGTCGCCGCGCGGTCCCCATCGAGGTTGTCCGCCATGTCCAGCATCGCATTGATCAGGATGCTGTAGCAGGCGACGCCCTCCGCCATCAGCGCCTCCCGCCCGCCCGGCGCCTGCTTGAGCACGAAGCCGCCCTTGGCCCCGGTCGGCACGATGACGACGTTCTTGAGCCGCTGCGCCTTCATCAAGCCCAGGATCTCGGTGCGGAAGTCCTCCCGCCGGTCCGACCAGCGGATGCCGCCGCGCGCCACCGGGCCTGCCCGCAGATGGCAGCCCTCCATGCGGGCGGAGTGGACGAAAATTTCCCGCCAGGGCCGGGGCAGCGGCATGTCCCCGGCGGCGGCGCTGTCGAGCTTGAGGGCGATATAGGCCGCATCCGCATGGAAGTTGGTCCGCAGCACCGCGCGCAGCAGCGTCATCAGCCGGGCCAGGATGCGGTCCTCGTCCGGGTTGGCGACCCCGTCGAGCAGGGCCGTCCAGGCGGCATCCAGCGCGGCCTCCCCCCGGTCGGCACGATCCGGCGCGAAGCGGACATGGAACAGGTCCACCAGGATGCGCGCCGCGTCGGGATGGGCGGCAAGGGTCGCCTCCACGCCGGCCTGGCTGAACCCGGCGCCAACCTGCTTGGTCCAGCGGTGCATCGTCCGCAGCAGCCAGCACTCCCGCCAGGTCAGCCCGGCCCGCAGCACCAGGCGGTTGAAGCCGTCCGCCTCCGCTCTTCCGTCCAGCAGGGCATCCAGCGCTTCCAGCAGCGCCGCGAACCGGGCCGGCGGCGCATCCGCCCCTGACCGCAGCGCGAACACCTGCAGCACGACCTGCCCGGCATCGGCGCTCGTGAGATAGTACGGCACCTCCTCCATCGCGCGCAGGTCCAGGCTTTCCAGCAGGGGCAGGATATCCGCCAGCGGCAGCGACGCGCCAGGCTGGGCAAGGCGTAGCGTCAGCGCGTCGGGTGCGGCGCCAGGCGTCTGCTCCAGCCGGGTGGCGGCGCGGCCAGTTGCGGCGGCCCGCTCCGCCAGCGCCAGGTCGGCGGCGCCCTGCGCGGCGGTGGCGGCGTCGCGGTAGGCGGCAGGGAAGGCATCGCCCCAGCGGGCGAGCAGCCGGGCCGCCGCAGCCTCGCCCTCCGCATCGGTGACGGCCTCGGCCAGGCGGTCGCGGAAGTCGCGGGCGGCCTGGCGCACGACCTGCTCCAGCACCGCCATGTCCACCTCCGGCACCGCGCCTGGGGTGGTGCCGATGATGTAGTTCACACGCGCCAGCGGCTCGTCGCCCAGCGCGATGTAGTGGGCGCTGATGTGGCCGGCATAGGCGCGGGCCAGGATGCCGCCCACCGCCTCGCGCAGCCGGGTGTCGAACACCTCGCGCGGCAGCCAGGCGATGGCGGACACGAACCGCTCGAACGGGTCCAGCCGCACCACCAGCGCGGTGCGCGGGCGTAGGCGCAGGTCGAGCGCACGGCGGGCGCCGTCCAGGATGGCGGATGCCGGCGCCTGGAACAGTTCGTCGCGTGGCCAGGTGTCCAGGGTGTTGCGCAGCGCCCGGCCGTCGTGGCTGTTCGGGTCAACGCCGGAGGTGGCCAGGATGCCGCCCACCTTCTCCGCCAGCATCGGGATGGACCGCGGGTTGCGGGTGTAGGCGGTAGCGCCGAACAGCCCGAAGAACACCCGCACGCCCACGACCGCGCCGCTGCCGTCGAAGATGCGGGTGATGACGGCATCGCCATGCTGTGCGCGGTGGACGGTGGAGCGCAGGTTGGCCTTGGCCACCACCAGCGGCAAGGGCTCCAGCAACGCGGCACGGACAGCGGGCGGGATAGCGTCCAAATCGGCCAAGGCGTCGAAGGCGGCAATGTCCGGGCGCCGCAGCACCCCAAGGCTCTCCGCCGGCGCCACCGACAGCGCGCCGCCGGCTCCGACCTCGATCCGCCGGTGGCCGAGCAGAACAAAGTTGTCGTCCGCGAGCCAGGCAAGGAAAGCTGCCGCCGGGGCAGCTTCCGGCGCCTGACCGCTTGGTGCTTGTTGCCCGGGCGCCTGGCCCCCGATCTCTACTGCCGCCCGGCCAACCAGCGCCCGCATGGCATGGTAGTCCGCGTTGGCCGCGCGCACATCGTCCAGGACCCGGCGCAGCATCGCGTCCAAGTCCGCCCCTCCATGCCCAGGCTCCCGCCCGGCGGCTGCGGGGTGCCGGATCGCCGCCCCCAGGTCGATCCGCATCCAGCTCTCCAGCATCGCGCCAGCCTCCGGCGCCCCGGTCCAGCCTAGCAGCCGCCCGTCCGTGTCGCGCCGGACCGGGGTGACGGGGTGCAGCAACTGCCGCACGGCATGTCCGGCCTGGGTCAGCGCGGCGACGGCGCTATCGACGAGGAAGGACATATCGTCCGTCACGATCTCGGCCACCGCGGCGCCGGGCAGGGCGAGGCTGCCGGCCTGGCCGGGGCCTGTCACCCGCACCAGCACCTCGCCCGGCCGTCGGTGCAGCGCCAGTGACCACAGGCTGGCGGCTGCGCCGGCCATCGCCTCCGGCGTGAGCTGCGCCATCTCCACCGTCGGCAAGCCGGCGTGCAGCCGGCCGATGAAGGCCGCCGCGGCAGGCGGCAGGGCAGGCGCGGTACGGGTGAGCGCCTCGGCCGCGGCGCGTAGCATCTCGGCCCGCATTGTGTCGTTCGACACGCCCTGCATCACTTGGTCCGGCATCGGACGCCCCTAAAGACCGCAGCGAAGGCACAGAAACAATACAAGAACATGGCAGCAAGCACGAACAAATATCGAACACGAGCGGATCCATCGGATAGTCTAGTTTAGATAGTCTAGTTCTGCCGTGATTTGTGCTTCCGCCAGCCTCGTCTTGTGCTGGTATAATTGAAGCTGCCCGATTCGGCGGGCGAATGCCAGGGCCGGCGCGGTTTCGGGCCAGACGCATCGGGAACAGGATCAGAGATGTCGCACGTTGCAGCCTCCCAGGACGGCTCCCCCATCGCCCGGCTGCCCCCCTTCACCCATGCGGAGTGCCTGACACTCCGCAACATTCTGCTGCGGACGCATCCGGCCAGCCAATGGGAGGCTGGGTTCATCGAGAGCATGGCATCCCTGTTGCAAGAGGCGGCGCGGCGGTCATCGGCTGCTCCCCCTGTGGGCTTCAGCGCTGGGGACTGATCCCGGCTGCCTGCCAATCGATCGGGGGCAGCGGAAGCGTGGCGCCCACGATGCGGTCGGCGTCCGGGGTTGCCCCTGGCGCGGTGCTTTCTGGCCTACGTCGGCTCAGCCCGCGATTTGCACATTGTGCTGGGGGCCTTGGCCACATTGTCGCCGCTAGCGCAAGGCGATCGCCTACGGCGTCAAGACCGCCCTGGCTTTGCTCCCTCCCCCTTCGGAAGAGGGCTGGGGTGAGGGAGGCCGCAAGGGCCAACCCCGCCGGCTTGAAGGCTAAGCCCCGCTCCTTTTCCAAATGGGTCAGGTCTTCGCCGCTTCCCTCACCCCAGCCCTTTCCCAGAGGGAGAGGAGGCAACAGGCATTCCTTACGCTGGGTGCATCGGCCCTTCTGTGCACAAGGCCCACCCCCAGTCCCATGCAGCCGTCAACAGGAAACCATAAAACCCCCGCAACCGGCCGCCCTGTCCACAACTCTGTCCCCCGCTTTATCCCCTGTTCGCTGTATGTCTTGCAATCTCTCCCCAGCCAGGGGTCTCACCCGAACCGAACACTTCATGTCGTGCAGCGCGTCGCCACGCCTGCCTAGATGGAACCGGGCAGCAAACGACCCGTTGCCGCCGCGACCCCTCCAGGAGCACCGCCTTGCGCCACCTCCGCCACGTCCTGGCCATCCTGCTCGCTGTGGCGTCCGTGCCGGCGGTGGCGGCAGAGAGGGTGCTGGTGGTCGAACTGTTCAGCTCCCAGGCGTGCCCCTCGTGTCCAACGGCCAACGCGGTGCTGGCGGACCTGGCGCAGGGGGATGCGACGCTGCTGCCGCTTGACCTGCACGTCACCTACTTCGACCGCGCGGGATGGAAGGACGGCTACTCCTTCCCTGGCGCCAGCCAGCGGCAGCGGCGCTATGCCGCGCAGCTTGGCACGGCCGGGGTTTACACGCCCGAGGTCGTAGTGGGCGGGCGGCACGAGGCGCCGGGCTATGACGCCGGGGCGGTCCAGGCCGCAGTAGAGCAGGCGCGCGGCGAGGCGGGCGCGGAGGTCGCGTTGCGGCTGGAGCACGATCCCGCCGGTCTGCGCGTGTCGGCTGGCGCCGGGCACGGCCAGGGCACGCTATGGCTGGTGGGCTATGATGCGCCCGCCCGGCACGGAGCCGGCGTGAACACCGTGCGAACACTGCAGGCCGTGGGCGACTGGCACGGCGCGCCGGTCAGTCTGGCACTGACCCTGCCGCACAGCGAACGGGCCGCCATCCTGCTGCAAGACGACAGCGGCGCCATCCTGTCGGCCGCCATCCTGCGCTGACTGCCCGGCCTGCGCTGACCGCAAGGCCTGCATAGGCAACTCGGCGGCGAGGTCAGGCGAGCACGGCCAGGTCAGATCGGCGGGCATGCTAGCTCCCCAGGGTCGGCGAAACCGCGCGACCGTTATTTCATCCGGCCAGTGCGGGGCTTCATCGGTTCTTAAGCCGAACCCGTCAGTCTCCTCGCACGCCGGCAAAAGGCGGCGGATGTGAATGCAGGTTGCCCCGGCTGGGTCGGGCGCCGCCTGATGTGAGGCAAAACACCATGTCATTGAACTCGGTCAACACCAACATCGGCGCCCAGGTTGCCCTGGCGTCGCTGAACAGCACCAACACGCAACTGCAGGCGGCGCAGAAGCGCATCTCCACCGGCTACCGTGTGGCGGACGCCACGGATGACGGCGGCGCGTTCGCCGTGGCGCAGCGCGTCCGTGCCGACGCGGGCGTGCTGACGACCGTGAACCAGCAGTTGGGCGGCGCAAAGGGCTTGGTCTCCAACGCCCTCGGCGCGCTCAAGGGCATCTCTGACTCGATCAACTCGGCCGGCAAGCTGCTGGCCGAGATCGGCGACAACAGCATCGCGCAAACCCAGCGCGACCAGTACGTGACGCAGTACAAGGCCCTGGTCGTCGGGGTCGCCAACTACGTCGATGGATCGACCTACAACGGCCAATCCTTGTTGGGCAAGGTCGCCGGACTCACCGCCGGAACCAGCAAGACGGTCATCAACAGCGAGACCGGGTCCACCAGCACACTCTCGGCCGCTGACAACAGCGGGATTGCCAACACCCTGGCGGGCCTGATCGGCGCGACGTTCACCCGCACCGCCGGCGGGGCGGACACCTTCACCCCCGCCGCCACTGCCGGCGCGGACCAGGCGGCGGCCTCAACGGCGCTGACGGCCACCTCGGGCGCCACGTCGTATGCGGCGGCATTGAAGGGCATCGCCGACCAGTCCAACCAGACCGGCGCCGATTCGAACCTGCTGGACGCGACGATCAGCTTCAACAGCACCAAGATCGACAGCCTGAACGCCGGGCTGGGGGCGCTGATCGACACCGACTTGTCCAAGGAGTCTGCCAACCTGCAGGCTCTGCAGATCAAGCAGCAGCTTGGCACCCAGGCGCTGTCCCTGGCGAACCAGGCGCCGCAGTCGCTGCTGAGCCTGTTCAAGTAAGCCTGCCGGTTAAGCAAATACTGTCTTAAGCAACTGGACCCGGCGGCGCCGCTTGCCGCCGGGCGCCAGCCTCCTGACAAGCGTCCGGACGCATCGGAACCCCAGATGTCCCACCTGATCCTAGAACTGCACGCCGGCGAGGCGATGATCGTCAACGGCGCCTCCCTGCGCTTCCGCACCCGCAGCCGCGTCGAACTGACCACCCATGCCCGCTTCCTGTTCGGCAAGCAGATCATGGCGCCCGAGGACGCCGACAGCCCGGCCCGGCGCATCTACTTCGCCCTGCAAATGGCCTACATCGGCGCCGAGCAGGAGCGGCCGCACGGCGTCGCCCAGGCCCGCGGCGCCATCCGCGAGTTCCAGGCCGTGACCACCTCGCCCCTGGCGCGCGACATCCTGGACCGCACCCTGGCGCTGGTCGAGGCCGACGAGTGCTATGCCGCCCTCAAGCTGGCCCGGCGCATCATGCGGCACGAGGACGGCGTGCTCGGCCGCACGCCGGACATGGCCCGCCCTGGCCCGCCGGTTCCCAATCCGGCACGTCCGGAGAACACCCCGGCCCTGCACCTCAACCCCGTTTCGGCATAGGACGCACAATGGCCCTCAGCCCCGCCATGGTCCGCGCCTACCAGTCCGCCGCAGGTCACCGCAATCCGCGGGAGCAAGAGGCCGACGTGTTCCGCCATGTCATCGGGGTGCTGCGCGCCGCGAAGGCCGACCCGCGCCGCCGCGGCGGCGCGGTGGCCGACAACTGCCGCCTATGGCTGATGGTCGGCGATGTGATGCGCGACCCGGCCAACGCGATGCCGCCCCCGCTGCGCGCGCAGATCGTCTCGGTCGGCCAGGCGTTGCAGCGCGAGATGGCGCTACCCGAGCCCGACCTGGATTTCCTGATTGCGGTCAACGAGAACATCGCCGCCGGCCTGTCCGGCGCGCGATGACCGAGCGGGAGGCCTAGCCTGCCGCCCGCTTCTGCCGTGTGAGGATCACCTCCGCCGCACCAGCCTTGGCCTTCGCGTCAAATCCAGCGAGCGGCCCCAGTCCTGGCAGCCAGGGCAAACGCCCATGATGCGCCGCCCACACCGGCTTGCTCGTACCCGCCGCCGAAAGCCCTGGCCTATCAAGCAGCCAGCATCGGTCATTGCGAGCCTGCTTCGGCGCGGCAATCCAGGGTGGCAAGGACGACGCGTGCCGCCCCTGGATTGCCCCCGCTGCACATGCGGCTCGCAATAACAGCACCCTCGTCACCGGTCAGAGCTTTTGGCAGTTGGTATGCCTCCCTTTCCCGAAGAGAGAGGAAGCAGACAGCTTCTCCATGCCATATGCGCCAGCGATGCCTGGAAGCCGTCGGACGTTGGCACGTGCAGGAGCCTCGAGCCTTCCAAATGACACCTGGCTCTTGCGGAGTGCCATCGTTGCAGAGCGAGCACCACCGCGCCACAAGGAGAACGGTGCGGACCTCGCTCGCTGCCTGGTCGCCAAGCCGCAAGGCGGATCGCAACGGCATTGCATTCGCGACCAGCCAGACTTTTCGACACTGGAGAAATCTTCCCGCGCTCCTTCCGCGGACGCCATCCGGCATGGGCCGAACTGGGGTCTGCCATGGGCGCCCGGCTCCGGAGGCGAGGCTACGGTCCACCAGTCTTCAGCGCCGGCGCAACCTCTGGGGCGGACACGTTGGCCAGCCGCATGCCGTTGCGCCCGGATCGCTTGACCGCATACAGCGCGGCGTCCGCGGCCTCGACGAACGCAGCCGGGCCGATCGCGCCGACCGGCGGCATGATGGCGGCGCCCCCTACGCTGGCGGTGACGATGCCGAACGGGGATCCCGAGTGCAGCAGTCCCAGCTCCTGCACGTTCTGGCGAATGCGCTCCCCGGTCACGGCCACGCCGGCTTCGTCGGTGTTTGGCAGCAGGATCGCGAACTCCTCACCGCCATAGCGCCCGGCCAGATCAGTCGGCCGGCGCAGCACGGCCTTGATCGCGCCGGCGACGGCACGGATGCAGATGTCCCCGGCCGGGTGTCCATAGGTGTCGTTGAACGTCTTAAAACAGTCGATGTCGAGTATGAGGATGCCGAGCGGCAGTTGCAGCCGCTGCGCCCGGCGGAACTCGACGCCCAGCGCCTCGTCGATGTGGCGGCGGTTCGCCAGGCCCGTCAGCGGGTCCTGCATCGCCTGGCCGCGCAGCATGCGGTTCGCCTCCTCCAGCCGGTGCTCCATCTCCACTCGGGCGGATACATCGCGGCTGATGATCACATACCCGGCGCCTGTGGGCAGGCGGCGCCCGATGGACTCCAGCCACACCGGGGTGCCGTCCTTGCGAACGGCACGATAGGTGGCGCGCGCCATAGGACGCCCAGCCTGTATATACGCATTCAGGGTGTCGTTCACCCAGGCCGAGTCCTCTAGGTGCACCAGGCCGTGCACCACCTGGCCGATCAGCTCCTCCGGCTGGTACCCCAGCAGGTCCAGGCACGCCGGGGAGACGTAGGTGCGGAGCATCGTCGCATCGACCCGGGTGATCATGTCGCTGCTGTAGGTGGACAGCAGGCGGTAATGTTCCTCCCTGACCTGCAAGTCGGTCTGGATGCGGGACAGCTCCTGGTCCCGCGCCTGCAGCCGCCCCGTCATGTCATCGAAGCTGCGGCCCAGGGCGTGCAGCTCCCGCGCGGCGCCTGGCAGCCCGGCGACGCGGACCCCGAGGTGGCCACCGCCGAGGCGCTCGGCGGCGGTGGCCAGCAGGCGGACCGGGCGCAGCAGGGACCGGTGGGCGACCAGCCAGGTCAGCATCAGGGCCAATGCCGCCGCTGCAGCGGCGGCGGCGGCGTCCATCGCCAGGCGATGGTTCGCCTCCGACAGCACCTGCTTGCGCGGCAGGCCCACGGACAGCATCAGGTTCCCCCCGGTGCCCGGCAGCGGCGCGAAGCTGGTGATCCGGTCGATGCCGGCAGGGTCCGGCGCCTCGACCGTGCCGCCACCCCTGTTGGCCCGCGCCGCTGCGGCCAGCCCTCGGTCCGGGCCGCGCATCGCCGCCAGCGGCTCCGGCCTGCCGCCTTGCGCGCTGCCCGCAGCATTGGCTGGCCTGGTGCTCCCTGAGGCGTCCCGGCCGTGCACCAGGGCGTGCGCGAGCGTGCTGCCATCCCGCACGTCGATGATCTGCACCAAGCTCGCCTCCCCGCCGGGCATACCGCTGGCGAGGCGGCCGAACCAGTCGAGGTCCATGGCCGCGGTCAGCACCCCCTCGGCCTGTCCGCCTGCCCCCCTGCCGCCGCTTGGATCCCCGCTTTGGTTATCGACGTCGTAACCGAACAGCGGCACTGCTGCGATGAGGGAAAGTCTGCCGGTCGCGCGGCTCATCACCGGCGTGCTCAGCACCAGGTCGTCCGTCACGGCGTGCATCGCCTGCTCGAAGTAGGGCCGGTTGGCCAGGTCGAGCGACGGCTGGTCGTCCCGGCTATTGCAGGCCACGCGTCCGTCGCGGTCGATCACCGACAGGATGCCGATGCGCCCGTGATCCTCCTCCACCCGCTGCAGCAGCGCATGGCACTGCCCGTCATGCGGGGTCCTGACCTCCTGCACGCGGGACAGCACGCGCAGCAGGGTGGTAGCCTCCTGAATCATGTCGTCCTGCTGCTCGGCGCCGAGGGCGGCCAGGTTGCGGGCACGGGTGGTGGCGAGTTCGATGACGCGCCCACGCTCCGCCACGGCGCCTGCGAGCAGCAACAGGATGAGCGGCCCGGAAGTCAGCACGGTCAAAAGGGCCAGTTGCGGGCGGATGCCGGTCAGGGCGCCCGGCCAGCGCAGGCGCCGCCGGGCTGCGGCGACCAGGCTGCGGCGGCTAGGCTGCGGCGGATGGGCGGCGTGCAGCGCAGGCACGGCCTGGCTCACCAGGTGGCCTGTAGCGCGCCGAGGTCGGCCGTGTCCCCCAGGAACAGGCTGCTGCGGTCCAGCCGCTGGTGGACGGCCATGCGTTCCGGCGTCATCGGCCCCGGCCGGGCGATCAGGTAGCCCTGCACCTCGTCGCACTGGTAGGCCTGCAGGATCTCCAATTGCGCCTGGTGCGCGACACCCTCCGCGCAGACTTCCATGCCCAGCCCGGCACCAAGCTGCAGCACCGCACGGGTGATGACCTCGGTCCGCCGGCAGGTGCTCAGCCCGTCGATGAACAGCCGGTCCAGCTTCAGCCGGTCGAAGGCAATGGTCCGCAAGTAGCTGAGCGAGGAGAAGCCGGTGCCGAAATCGTCCAGCGACACCCCGACGCCCAGCGCCCGCAACTGTGCGAATTCCTTCTTGGCGGCCACATCGTTGCCGATGAACACGCGCTCGGTCACCTCAAGCTCCAGCCGTCCAGGGTCCAGCCCGCTTTCCAGCAGCACCGACTCCACGGCGCGGGACAGGTCCTCGCCGTGGAACCACAGCGCGGAGACGTTGACGGCCACGCGGATCCCCTGCGGCCAGCGCGCGGCTTCCTGCAGGGCGTTGCGCAACACCCAGAGGTCGAGCTGCTGGTGCAGCCCAAGCGCCTCCGCGATGGGCACGAAGGTGGCGGGAGCGACAGGGCCGGTGCCGGGCCGGTCCCAGCGGATCAGCGCCTCGAACCGCAGCAGGCGGCCGGTGATGCAGTTGACGATCGGCTGCCAGTGAAGGTGGAACTGACCGGCCGCCAGCGCCTCGCGCAGGTCGCGTTCCAGCTCGCGCCGGTTGGCGGCGCCGCGTGCCTCCGGCAGGGTCGGCTCCGGCACGGGTGTGCCTTGCGTGCTGCCATCTGGCGTGGGCAGGGCTGAGGCGTCAATGTTCGGCACTGAACCATTCGGCATCGCTAGCCCCATCCCAGGATGTGCGCCGGCTACCTTACCCCAAATTCCTTAAGAGACCATTATCATGGCTTGCAAGGCATGGTTGTATTCTGTCATCCAGTTCGCCTGCGTGCAGCGCCGGACCTGCCTCATCTCCAGCCCTGTCCTTGCAAAGCCAGTCCCCTCCTTGCAAAGATTGTAACCACGATTACATCGCTGCCATGGACACCTGCCAAAACAGCATAGAGGCTTACCTGGACGCCTCGCCCACGCGCACCTTCGGCTTCCGCCTGTGGCATGTGCAGCACGCCTTCGTCCGCCACTTCGAGGCGATGCTGACCCCGCTCGGCCTGACATACATGCAGTATGTGATGTTGCGCGCGGCGGACTACCTGGCCCAGGCCGGGGAGCAGCCGACGCAGACGCGGCTGGCCGAGGTGATCGCCACCGACCGCATGATGGTCAGCAAAGTGCTCCGCCTGCTGGAAAGCAAGGGCCTAGTGGTTCGGCCGGTCCATCCCGACGACTGCCGCGCCCACCACGTCGTGTTGACCGAGGCCGGTCGCCGCCTGCTGGCCCGTGCGGTCCCGGTCGGCCTGCAGGCGCAGCAGCAGTTCTTCGGGCGCCTGGGCTCATCCCGCATGGAGCAGTTGAGCGGCATCCTGGACGAGCTACTGCAACTGGAGGGCAACCCGATTGCTTCCAGCCGTATTGTAACCGCGACATCAAAAGGTGTGTCATGATGGACGGTGGCCAAGTCTCTCCAATGCTGTCCACCGCGCCGCCGAAGGCCCCAGGCCGGTGGCGCAAGCGGCTCCTGCTAGGGGCATTCGGCTTGGCCGCCCTGCTGGGCGCCGGCGCCTACGGCACGCACTGGTGGACGACGCTGCGTTTCCTGGAGGAGACGGACGACGCCTACCTCGCGGCCGACGCCGTGGCCGTCAGCCCCCGCGTGGGCGGCCAGGTGCAGGAGGTGCTGGCCG
>JAABUX010001765.1_pt1 | contig 31878 bp, 29 predicted proteins | sample 5561851 | NCBI WGS metagenome assembly JAABUX01 (sample SAMN10711883, study PRJNA513361) | rock metagenome | isolation source: Antarctica rocks | place: Antarctica: Victoria Land, Richard Nunatak red sandstone | collected 2016-01-03
CGAACTTAAGACAACAACACGCGCTTGCGCGTGAATTGGGAGGAACGGTTATGGCGACGCAATTGGCACCCTACATCTTCCTTTACGGGCGTTGCGAAGAAGCGCTCGAGTTTTACAAGAGCGTCTTCGGAGGGAGCTACGAGCTGATGCGCGTCGCAGACTCTCCGGTCGCAAGCGAGATGCCGCCCGATTCGGGAAATCGCGTGATGCACGCGTCGTTTACCGCCGACGAGATAACGTTTATGGCCTCCGACGGCCGCGACGTCAAATCCGTCGATCCGGATGCCGGCAACGTCTCCCTGTCGCTCTCACTCGATGATGGCGCGCGGGGCGAGCGCATCTTCAATGCGCTCGCCGTCGGCGGCAAGGTCGGAATGCCGCTCGATAAGGCGTTCTGGGGCGGCCGGTTCGGCATGGTCGTCGACAAGTTCGGGACCGACTGGATGGTGGTGCTCCCGTAATGCGAACCGTCACGCCGTTTCTGTGATGTGATGGAACTGCCGGAGAGGCAGCAAACTTTATGTGCTGCCGGAGCTGCTACCGGCGACGAGATGGCAGTGCGGTCATGCGGGCGATGCGCGAGATGGCGAAGCTCGCCATGAAGAACCTGCAACAAACGCGCGACCGGGCGTAACGTGGTAAACAGCGTCGAGCGCTTTGCTCGGCGCAGTTTTACGCGTAAGGAGCACGGACTAGGCCTGACGATACGACCGCTATGTTCGCTTATGCATTTACGTTGCGATGCTTTCGAACCGGACGTTATCGCGACACGCAACGATCATATGGGAGGTGGACACTGCAGCTCTTGCGGCCGCTCGGGAAGCATGCCAGCATGGAAACGACTAACGTAAGGTGTCGCTACGATGCTGGCCGTAGCGATCGGAAGCGGCGCCATACAGCACGTAGGGGCGCCGCTATCGACGGCTTGCTCGAAGCCACGCCGCGAGCGCGAAGGCATGTGCCGCTCGCCTGCGTACCTTCGGAGTCATATCCTGCTCACTCGGCGTGCGTTCTGATAGGGCGGCACTCGGCTCATTGCAGAAAGACGTATCATGGTGAATGACGCATCGAATCTCAGCGAGCTATTCTCCGAGTTCAGCTTGCCGACGAGTCCGCCGGCGACGGACTACTATTTCATCGATGAGCTTCTCACGCCCGAAGAACGCGACGTGCGCGATCGCGTTCGCAGTTGGGTCGACCGTGAGGTCATCCCAAACGCGGCCAATCTTTGGGATCGAGCCGAGTTTCCGTTCGAAATAATTCCAAAATTTCGGGACGTCGGCATCGTGGGTGGGCCGATTCGCGGCTATGGGTCGCCCGGATTTTCGCTCGTTGCCGCGGGCCTCGTCGCCCAAGAGCTTGCGCGTGGAGATTCCAGCATCTCCACGTTCTACGGCGTTCATTCGGGCTTGGCCATGGGCTCGATTGCGATCCTCGGCTCGAAAGAACAACGCGACCGTTGGCTTCCAGCCATGGCACGCATGGAGAAAATCGGAGCCTTCGCCTTGACCGAACCGACGCACGGCTCCGACTCCGTCGGTCTCGAGACGTCGGCGCGCAAAGACGGGAACTCGTGGATTCTTCGCGGCGCGAAGAAGTGGATCGGCAACGCGTCGTTCGCGGATCTGATCATCGTCTGGGCCCGCGATGAAAGCGGCGAAGTCGGCGGCTTTGTCGTTGAGAAGGGAGCGGCAGGTTACAGCGCTCGCGTCATCGAGGGCAAGATCGCAAAACGAGCCGTCTGGCAGGCGGAGATTACCCTCGACGACGTGCGCATTCCATTAGAGAACCGGCTCGAGCGAGCGCATACCTTCAAAGATACCGGGAAAGTACTAACGGCAACGCGCTATGCCGTCGCGTGGGAAGCCATCGGGCACGCGATGGCCGCCTTCGAATACGCGCTCGCATACACCAAGGAACGCAAACAGTTCGGAAGGCCACTGGCCGCCAATCAGCTCGTTCAAGATAAGCTGGTCCGAATGCTCGGCGAAATCATTAGCATCCAATTGGTTTGCCTACGTCTGAGTCAATTACTGGACGACCGCAAAGCGACGCAAGGACGAGCTTCGCTCGCGAAGATGTTGGCGTGCCAAAAGGCGCGCAAAGTCGTTGCCGATGCTCGCGACCTCCTCGGTGGAAACGGCATCCTGCTGAGTTATCACGTGGCGCGACATTTCGCGGACATGGAAGCTATTTATACGTACGAAGGCACCGACCACATGCAGATGCTCGTCGTCGGCAAAGAGATCTGCGGCGTGTCGGCTTTCAAATAGAGTATGCAACCGCAATACTCGTTCGCGCCGCCTAAGAGTTTACGCGCGCCCGTGCGATTCATACGGCCCCGTTGAAATGCGGCGCGGGCCGTGAAAGGCATCGTACAAATATCGGGCCGTCCTGCGGCAGGCTCTCTCAGGTCAATCGACGCCGTGCCGGCCGGTCGGCCGCAACGCTGTGTTCACGTTGCTCCCTCGAACGGTCGCGGCGACGCTGTCATCGAAGCGGCTTTACCATAAACGCGACGGGACGATGAGTCTTTCGTCCGGCTAGCTTCTTTTGCAACGCGGTCCGCGCGAACAGTCCGTGACGATCGTCCCCGCCACGACCCGCCAACATGACGCGGCACGCGTGCATGGCCCGCGCGTCACGTCGCCCGTCCCAAACGTACAACGTCGAGTCACGCTGCCAAACGTGCGTCGATCCTATACGTCGCGCACTATCTACGGGCCTAACTACGTGTCGATAGGCGTGCAGAATGCCGCGCCCTAACCCTCACCGGCGTCGCCGCCGATTCCGGTATCGCAGCCGGAGCAATCCGCGTTCCTTATTGCCGGCGGTCTGCTCGCGTTGCGCGTCGGAATCGCCGTCGCCGGCGCAGCTGCCGCGCGTTGGTGGCGCGCGGGTGCCCCGCCCCATCGAGCGATTTTAATAACAATGCCATTATTCTAGCCTTGATACGCAAAAGATGATAGAATAATGGCATGGCAAAGCGCATAGCTCGGCTGCTTCCGCCGATGGAACGTCGGCTTTCACGTCTGGGTGAACGAATCCGCACGGCCCGGCTCCGCCGGCGGCTTTCGGCAAAACTCGTCGCAGAGCGAGCAGGTATGTCCGTAATGACACTGCGCAACGTTGAGAACGGCGGCATGGGCGTCACAATCGGCGCGTATGCCGCGGTCTTGTACGTCCTCGGACTCGACAGCGATCTCGATGCGGTCGCGCAGGTCGATACCCTCGGTCGCGATCTCCAAGACGCGGCCCTTCCCCACGTCGCACGTGCGAAGAGCGAATCGCGATGGAAGGCGTGATCGAAGTCTACCGAGATTGGAGCCCGGGCGAACTGCCGAGACGGCTCGGGGCACTGCGCGTACGCGCCGGACGAACGAGTGAATTGTTCGATTTCACATTCGATGACGATGCGCTTATCGATAACACCCTTTCGAAACACACGCTCGACCCTGGCTTGGGGCTTTTTCCGGGGTCGCAATTTCCCAAAGATGGACGCACGATGTTCGGCGTCTTTAAGGATTCGAGTCCCGATCGTTGGGGAGAAACGCTGATTCGGCGGCGATTCGAACGCAACAAGCGCGCGGGCTTGGTCCCTCGAAACGCGCGCCTCGGCCACTCCGATTATCTGCTCGGCGTCCACGACTCGTTTCGATCTGGAGCGCTGCGGTACAAACGGACGCCCGACGGCCCGTTTCTCGACGACCACGACGGCAGCGCTGCACCGCCGTTCGTTCGGCTGCGCGAACTCGAGGCCGCGAGCCGCGCTCTCGAAGATGATACGAATAACGATGACCCGGCGACGGACGAATGGCTTCGCTTGCTACTGGCTCCCGGTGCGTCACTTGGCGGGGCGCGACCTAAGGCAACCGTCGTCGATGGCCAGGGTAATCTCTGGATCGCAAAATTCCCGAGCGCCAAGGATCGTTACGATGTCGGCGCATGGGAACTCGTCGTTGCGAGGCTCGCCGAGCGTTGCGGTCTACGCGTACCGGCCTGCGATGCGCGTTCATTCGCAAGCACCGAGCATACGTTTTTAGTGCGGCGCTTCGATCGTCGTACGTCGGGAGAACGCATCCATTTTGCCTCGGCGATGACACTCACGGGACACGAGGATGGCGCCGACGCGACCACTGGCGCAAGCTATCTCGAAATTGCCGAGATCATCATGTCGCAGGGTGCTGCGCCGCGGGAAGACCTCATCGAACTCTGGTCCCGTATCGTCTTCAACGTCATGGTGTCCAACACAGACGACCATCTTCGCAATCACGGCTTTTTACTGACGCCGAACGCCGGTTGGCGACTTTCCGAGGCGTATGACATGAATCCGGTTCCGGGGTCGTCCGGCCTCTGTTTAAACATCGATGAAAGCGACAATGCGCTCGATCTCGATCTCGTGCGATCCGTCGCGCCGTTTTTCCGGATCAAAGGCACGCAGGCGACGTCGATCGTCGAACGCATCGCAGACGTCGTTCGCGAATGGCGCGACATTGCGCAATCGCTCGGAGTTCGGCGAAGCGAGCAAGATGAAATGGCCGACGCATTCACGATGCGGCAGTCAGCGTAAGAACCGTTTTCGTAAATTCTTGGCCCTCACAATCGCGATGCGTCAGCGGGCCGTGCCTTCCAGGATTGCGACGACGCGCTGCGGTTCCATCATCCCGCTAACCGCGTGCGACCCGGCCCAGCCGAATGCCGGGACGCCGGTCACGCCGGCAACGCGCGCCGCGAGCATCGAGGCGTCGATCGCGCCGGCATATGCATGCGACGTCCACGCCGCGCGGATGTCGTCTTCGCTTACGCCAAAGGGCGCGGCGTGCGTCGCGACGATCGGGACGTCGGCGATATCGGCGCCGTCGACGAAGAATGCGCGGGAAAGGGCGTGATGAAAGGCGGCAGACGACTCGTGGCCGGCGCGAGCGCGCACGAGTTCACCGGCCTCGAGAGCGAGCCGGGAGTTGACGTTGCGGCGAGGCGGCTCGATCGGGACGCCGACCTGCCGCGCGAGCATGCGCAGGCGACGCTCGACCTGGGGCCATTGTTCATCGCTAAAGGGCTTTGGCGCTCCCTCCAACGGCGTATCGGGGTGCACTCGAACGGAAGCCAACGCGTCGGAACACCAAGCTGCCGTGCTGCTTCCTCGACCCAGACCGAGCCGAGATAGCAGAATGGTCAAATGACATCCGACCAGACGAGAAGAGGACGCGGCTCGCTCATGACATGGAGTTTCCCCAAGGGCTCGGCTTCTCTTCCGACGATCGCTGTATTTTCGCGCAGATGTCTGATGCACGCGACGTATCGCTCGTTCGCGACGACATGTATCGGCACTTTTCGAATCGGGACGTCTGAATCGGGCAACGATCCTGTGTCCGCGAAGCGAACGGGACACGCACTCTCTGTAGCTGCCCGGCGCAGCTGTCCTAGCCGCGGCCGTATTGAAGCGCTGCCTAAGCGAGCACGTGATCGCCGACGTGTGGGGTAACGCCGTCGAAAACAGACGGCCGCGCTTCCGGTGGTGCCATTAAGTTTCCGAACCGATGATAGCTGGCCGGTCGGCGTGGGCAGGACCAACTCATGAGACGCCAACCTTGGCCCGACGCGCGCGATTATTGTGAAGCGATCGTGAACCCGACCTCGCTGAGCAGTACAGAGTTGCGAAGCGGCACGCTGGAAATGAGCTCCGGCGGATTGCCGAAAGTGTATGCGGGCACATTCTCGACGACGTTCCACTTCGAAACGGGGAGCGGCGACGTGGCATTCCGCTGCTTTAAGCGCGGATATGACGACCTCCAGCGGCGTTACGCCGCCATCGGCGAATTACTTCGTTACGTGCGCACCGACGCGCTGTGCCGAACGCAGTACCTACCGGAAGCAATTATCGCCGCCGGCGCGAAGTGGCCGGCGGTCATTATGGAGTGGGTCCCGGGCCGTGCGCTCAACGCAGAAATTGAGAGCCGCTGCGACGATGGCGATGCGATGCTGGCGCTGGCAACGAACTTTCGAGAGGTCGTGCGCTCCCTTGAAGCGCTCGGTATTGCCCATGGAGACTTGCAGCATGGCAATATTCTCGTATCGCAGGGCAAGTTGCGCCTCATCGACTACGACGCGATGTTCCTACCGGCCATCGCGGACCAACCTCAGGCGGAGTATGGGCACCGCAACTATCAGCACCCCGAGCGGCGAAGCGCGCCTTTCGATAGCCGCCTCGACCGTTTCTCGTCGATCGTCATATACACGGCGCTAGTCGCACTGTCCGCGGATCGTTCGCTATGGACGCACTTTGACAACGGCGATAATCTGCTATTTCGCGCTCACGACTTTACGTCGAAGGGCCAATCGGAATTGTTCCGCACCTTGCTTTCGAACAACGCCGCGAGCGGCCTCGCCGACATTTTACTTGCGGCTTGTAATAAGCCGATCGAGCAGGTTCCAACGCTCGAGCAAGCGATCCAGGCCGTCTCCGGCACCATGGCCGCGAGCCCGCCCATACCGTTCCGTAGCGCTTCGCTCCGGCGCTCGCCGGAGCCCGAGCCGGTTCTTCCGCCGCGCGAGGAAGCACGGTTGCCCGTCCAAACGCCCTCCGCAGTTGCATCGCCGCAACCACCGCTCCAATCACCGGCAGCCGCGGTCCGGGGCCAGGTTTCGCCGAACCGATTCGCGCGTTCGGCGGGACTCGTAGCGCTCGTGACCGCTCTGGCCGGGCTTGCGATAGGCTTTGCGATCGCCGCGTGGCGGCACGGCTCCCCGCCTCCGCTTGCGCTATCGACACCGCGGACGGTCGCCGCCACGAAGCCGGCGCGCGGCACGGTGCACGCGGCCCTACCCCAACCAACGGCGATTACGGCGGCTACACCGACGGCTGCAGCTACAGCGATGGCTGCAGCGACGCCTACGGCTGCAGTTACGCCTCGGGCGACGGCTACGCCCAATGCAACGGCCGTGCCGACGGCTCGGGTAACGCCTATTAAGCGCGGGGACTACTCCAGGCTGCAGGGTGCCTGGCAAATCGACGAAGCGAACCGCCTGGTCGGTACGATCGTTTGGTCCGGGGACGCCGTTCTGTCCGATGGCGGGACGCTCGTGCTCGATACGCGTAAAGACAGCGTCGCGGATCGATCTGCCACGCCATGCGAGCGCCGGACTACGTTGCATGCGGCAATCGCGCTCGGCGTCGCGCGGCAGATCGTTAGATACCGGGAAACGAATTGCGCGGGTTCGACTTCAAGTGGAGAGATACGCGTAAACCGCTTCTCCGCGGACGCCGGATCGTTTTCCGGAAGTGTTTGGCAAGGCGGAGTAAAGCTCGGAAATTTTATAGCGAGCAAACAGTAAAGTGCGCAACGGCGATTGTCGGCGACCATACGCCCGCACTAACTCGTCTCGTTCCCTCCAATCGGCGAAGGCGGGAGTGAGGTGACCGGCTCGCGCCGCCTACCGATGAGCGTACGTAGCTCCCGAGCACTTCATCCGGCGCCTCCAACATAGCAGCTCCGCTTATGCCAGGAATTAGCGTAACCGACAGCCGCTTCGCAATCCCGCGGTCGAGCAATCCGCCCCAACGAGGACGACACACTGTCGTAGAACTTCATTGGTCGTTGCAGCGATAGGTGACGTACTGTAGCGGAAGAATTCAGCCGTCCGTTCGACGATTCGATCGGCTCGTGGATCCCCGAAGACGAGCCTGCGCCTCATCAATAAGCGCTTCGGTTAGCGTCTCGTCGCCGACGAAGAATTAAGCTGTCGCTCGACGTAACGACGGTCGGTCTTGAGCCGGCGCAGCTTCGACCGGGCGTATGCCGTGAGCAGCCAGCTACCGGGCGGATAGCCGAAAAGCGTGCGTACTAGTTGCAGAAAGACCTTCTTTCGAGTGACGAGCATCGGCGAGAGCAACAATATGGGCATCTTGAAATGCTCGCGTGCGGCGATATCGACCATCAGACTCGCTGCACTAAAGTGAGCTACGATCGCGTTCGCGTGTCGAATTGCTGGAAGTATCGCCGCAACCGCTTCGTCGAAGTCATTCGCAGAGGCACAGTCGAGGGTGTCTATCTCCACGAAATCGATCTCAGGAGCGAACGCTCGTAGTGGCATCCACGTCATCGTATCGCCGAGATACGGCGCCGCGCCCGTAATCAGAACGACAGTTGGCCGAGGTAGCGACGGAAGACCGTCAAGGCTGTCCGCAGCGGAACTTGTTGTCATCGCAGGCTCTCACGCGACAAGCCGGCGATTCTCGCCGCGGGCCCCGTGCGTCTGCGACCGATCCTCATGACGACGATCGTCAGCCTCATTGTGCTCGTCCCGGTCGCCTTCTTCCAAAAGACCGGCATCGATGCGTACGCGCCGCTCGCGAGGGTTATCATCGGCGGCCTCTCGATCTCGACGCTACTGACGCTCTTCGTCGTGCCCGTGCTGCACGAAGCCTTCGACGATCTCGCGGTCTGGTGGAACATGCGACGCGAGAGGTCTTCCGATCGCCCACGTCCGACACTGGAGCCGCCGGTGAATAGCGTACGTACACATCGCGTTCGGCGGATTCATCCTCGCGCTCGCGACGACGCCGGCGGCCTTCGCGGACCCGGGTATATCCTCGCAATCGCATTCGCAGAGTGAGTTGCAACCGCAGGCGCCGTCGCTGACACTCGTCCAAGCTGCCGATCGAGCGCGCACCGCGAGCTTCGACGTGCGAGCCGCAATCGAAGCCGCGCGTATGGCGCGGGCCGATGCCGCGTCGGCGCGTGACACGCACGTCTCGTCGCAGCAGATCGATCCGAGTCTCTTTCCCGTCATCGGCTACGGGCTCGCGTCGAGGGCGCGCGACGGTATGAGCTTACGGGAATTCGCGCAGTACACCGTGCGGCCGCAACTGCTCGGACTTTCCGGCATCGCGGCGGCGAACGTGCTCGCGGGCGACGTTCGCGAGTATTTGGTTTCGGTCGATCCGCGCAGGCTCGCGACGTTCGGCGTGACCGTCGCGCAAGTCACGTCGGCGATCGCGGCGACGAATACGATCGTCTCCGTCGGTCATTCCGACAATCGCTTCGTCCGCTCGACGCTGCTCGCGTCGGGTCAGGCGCATAGCGCGAGCGACATCGCCGGCGTCGTCGTCAGCACGCAGGGCGGCACGCCGGTAACGATCGGTTCGCTCGCCGCCGTCGTTGAGGCGGCCGCACCGCCGGCGTGGGCCGGTTCCATCGACGGGAAAGACGGTGTGCTCTTGAGCGTGTTCGCGCAGAAGGGCGCGAATTTCGTCGGCGTCGCGAGTGCGGTCGCGACGGTCGTCGATCGCATCGCGTCGGCGAACCGCGACGTCGCATTCACGCGCTACTGGAACCAAGGTAAGCTCGTCGAGGCAGCGATCTCGAGCCTTCAAGAGGCTATCCTGATCGGGCTCGGTCTCTCGACGCTCGTCCTGTTCTTCTTCCTGCGCAATTGGTCGGCAACCGCCGTCGCCGCACTCGTCATACCGCTAACGATCGCGATGACGTTCGGCTTCATGGCGCTGCTCGGTCAGGGACTGAACCTCATGACGCTCGGCGGCCTCGCCATCGGCGTGGGGCTCGTGATCGACGACGCGATCGTCGTCGTCGAAAACGTCTTCCGTCGTGTCGTGGGCGGCCGAAGCGATCGCGAGACGATCGCATCGGCGATCGAGGAGATCGCGATTCCCATGATTTCCTCGACGATCACGACGATCGTCGTCTTCGCGCCGCTCTCGCTGCTCTCGGGCGTCACGGGTGCGTTCTTTCGTGCGCTCGCGACGACGCTGACGATAGCGCTCATCATGTCGCTCGTCCTCGCATTGATTTTCACGCCCAATGTGGTGATACAGTTCCTGCGCGTCAAACGCGAGCGCCACAATCCGGTCGTGGAGTGGGCCGAACGGCGGTACCAACCGCTCTTACGATGGTCCTTGCGGCGCCGAACGGCCGTGCTGGCCGCCTCGGTCGGCGTTCTCGGCGCGACGCTCTTCATCGGCTCGCGCTTGAGCACGGACTTTCTTCCGACGCTCGATGAAGGTTCGTTCGAATTGACGTACATGCTGCCGCCGGGCACGACGCTCGCGGAGACGGAGCGCGTCGCAACGCAGCTCGAACGCATCGTGCGCGCGGATCCCGCGGTCGATCACGAGGCCAAACTCGTCGCGCTCACATTCCAGAATTCTGACGTTCCGAGCGGCGTCAATTCGGGCAAAATTCAAGTGTCGCTCAAATCCCGGACGGAGCGGCCGCCGATCGTCGACGTCACGCGACGGATCGTCGCGCGCATGACGGACGTCGCGCCAAACGTGCAGGTCTCGACGACCCAGCTGCTCGCCGACATGCTCAACGGTCTTTCCGACGCGCCCGCGCCCGTCGAGATTCGCGTCTTCGGCGTCGATCAGACGACGCTCGTGTCGACGGCGAGCGATATCGCGCGTCGCATCTCGACCGTTCCGGGCATCGCCGGAACGTTCAGCGGCGCGATCTTCCACAATCCCAATGCCGTCATTCGAGCGAGACCCGATGCGGGAACGTTCGGCACGACGCAACAGGAGCTCACCGAAGCCGCGACCGTCGCATTCGGCGGCGACGTCGTCTCGGCGATCATCGCGTCGCCGCTCTCGATTCCCGTGCGCGTGCGCTACGACGCGCCGCTGGGACCCGATCTCGAAACCGTCCTTGCGACGCCCATCGTCACGTCGAAAGCGGGTGTCCAGCCCCTCTCGCGGTTGGCGACCGTGCAGAGCGGTCCGCCGCAAAGCGAGATCAACGAGTACAACGCCCGGCAGTATCTCGCGGTCACCGCGCAACTCAGCGGCGCGAGCCTCGGCCAAGTCGTCGCTGCGATTCGCGATCGCCTGCGCGACGTCGCGTTACCCGCCGGTTATACGTACGAGATCGCGGGCGCCTACGCGTTGCAGCAGGAGTCGTTCGGACAATTCGCCGTCGCATTGCTCCTGTCGCTCGCGCTCGTGTTTCTCGTGCTGCTCGTGCATTATCGTTCGTTCGTCGCGCCGGTCGCGATCGTCGCGACGGTGCCGCTCGCGGCCTTTGGCGCCGTCGTGGCGCTCTACCTCACACACATCACGCTCAACGTCGCTTCGCTCATGGGGATTATCTTGCTCGTCGGACTCGTCGCGAAAAACGGGATCACGTTGCTCGAATTCGCGAAGCGCCGCGAGCGCGAAGGCGTATCGGTCGACGAGTCGCTCCTTTACGCGGGGTCGCGGCGGTTTCGGCCGATCGTCATGACGACGTTGACGGCCCTGCTCGGCATGATTCCGATCGCCTTCGCCTTCGGCAGCGGCAGCGAACTCCTGCAGCCGCTCGCGGTCGCCGTCATCGGCGGCCTCGCGTTCTCGACGATCTTCACGTTAGTCGTCATCCCGGTCCTTTACGCAACGTTGCATCGCGTGAGAAAAACGCCACCGCCCGCACGACCGATCGAGCGACTTGCCGCGGAAGCCGTCCATGCCTAACGCGTCGCTTCTCAACCTCACGCGTATGGCGGCGGTCGTCACGTTCGTGACGATCGTCGCTACCGGCACGATCGACGCGTTCGCGCAGACGCGGTCGTCGCCGTTGACGCTCGGAACGGTCCTGCGCGCGGTGACCTCGTCGTCGGCGACCGGCGATGCACGGACACCCGGACTCACCGACGCCGCGGGTGCCCGAGCGCAAGTCGGCCCGTCGCTCCTGAGCGATCTTTCCGTCGCGCCCGACGTCGGCGTTCCGGCGAAATACACGGCCTCGCAGCAACTGAGCTTCGATCTCGGTTCGCGCGCGGGCCGCCTCGGCCGCGCGCGCGCGGCGCGCGCGGTGGCGGCGCAGGTCGTCGCCTCGCTCGCAACGTCGCAGCGCGCTGCGACGCAAAACGCGATCGGCGCATTTTACGTCGTCGCATCGGATCAAACCGCGCTCGCGACCGCATCGGACAACGTCGCGCTCGCGCGGCGTGCGTTGCAGGCAACGCGCGAGCGCCGACGGATCGGCGTCGGACCGCGCGTCGATGAAGACCGCGCGCAGACGACGCTGCGTTCGAGCGAAGCGGATCTCGCGGCCGCGGCCGCCGCGCTCGACGCCGACCGCGCGAGCTTGAGCGACCTTGTCACGATGCGGGTCGCGAGCGTCACCCTGCCGGGCGCCGGATCGATTCCCGCACTCGAGGTCGTGCGCGACGCAGCGCTCGCGCGCAATCCGAGCGTCGCGTCGGCGCGTGCGGAACTCGCCGCAAATGCAGCCGCGCTCCTGACGGCACAGGGCGAGGCCGCGCCGAGCTTCAGCGTCGGCGCGGGCGCGGCGTTGACGGGCGATCGCTTCCAGCAGACCGTCGGACCGGTCGTCTCCGCAGCACTCGCATTTCCCGTATCGAGAAACGTCTCGCGCGCGAACGTCGGTGCGGCGCGCGCCAAGGTCGCGGCTGCCGACGTCGCTGTCGCACAAGCGCGTCGCGATGCGGTGCAGAGCGCGCTGCGATTACGCGCGCAAGCCCTCGCCGCAAACGCACGCGTCGGGCCGCTCCGCGACGCCGTCACGAGCGCGCGACGCGTCGTCGATGCGACGCTCGCGGGCTATCGGCTGGGCGCCGTCGGCGGCGCCGACCTCATCGCCGCGCAAACGCAACTCGCGACGGCACGTGCCGCCCTCGACGCCGCAACGCTCGGCTCCGCCCAAGCCACAACCGCCCTACAACTGGAGATCGGAGAACTGCCGTCATGAAATGCATCGCATCGCTCGTCCTCGTCACGGCGGTTGCGACGACGGGCTGTTCGCATGCCGCGCCCGCCGCGAGCGCTACGGCCGCACCGGAGAAACCGCCCGTGCGAACGGGGATCGTACGCCAAGGGCATCTCGCCATCACCGTGTCGGGGTTCGGCACCGTCGGTGGCGGCGCGAACGCGCAAGCATCGCTCGCCTTTCCGCAACCGGGACGCATCGCTTCGGTCGACGTGAAGGTCGGCGAACGCATCGCGGCCGGTGCCGTGCTCGCACGACTCGACCCGGGACCGTTCGAATCCGACGTGCGGCAAGCGGAAGCGAGCCTCGCCGCGGCGCGTGCGAACGCGACGAAGGCGAGCGCCGGTGCGCGGCCGCAGCAACTCGCGCAGACGAACGCCCAGATCGATTCGGCGCGCACGCAACGTTCCGTGAGCGCCGCGAAATTGCGCCGGGCGGAGCAACTGCTGCGCGTCGGCATCGGCACCGAAGCCGATGTCGAATCGGCACGCGCCGACGTCGCGAATGCGGACTCGGCGCTGCGCGTTCTCGAACAGCAACAGTCGGCGCAAACGACCCCGTGGGCACCCGACGTCGAGGCCGCGCGAGCCGCGGTCGCGCAAACGCAAGCGCAGCTCTCGGCCGCGCGCCAGAAGCAGGAGGGCGCGACGCTACGCGCGCCGTTCGACGGCACCGTGACGGTCCGGCTGCACCAGGACGGTGAGACGGTCGATGCGACCAGCCCCGTCGTCGGTCTGGCGAAATCGGGCGCGACCGTCTTCACCGCGCAGTTCTCCCCCGGCGACGCCCAACGCATTCACACGGGCGACGCCGCGGAGGTCAGCATGAACGGAACGACGAGCCCCGCACGCGGCCGCGTCGTCGCGCTCAGCCTCGCGCAAAATGCGGACGCGCGAACGGTCCCCGTGCTCATCACCCTCGAACGAAACGGCGTCGCCTTCGGGCCGGGCGCCTACGGCAACGCGACGATTCGCGTGGGTTCGCAGCGCGGCGTTTGGGTTCCGATCGGGGCCGTCGTCGCCGATCCCACGACGGGCGTCACGCAGGTCTTTCGCAAGAACGGTAACCGCTACGAACCGGTGCAGGTGTCGATCGCGGCCGAGCGCGCGGGACGGTCGTGGCTACGCGCTTCCGCTCTCCGTGTGGGCGACGTCGTCGTGACGCAGGGCGCGTACGCGCTCGTCGCACCGCCGGTAAGTTCGAACGGAGACGATGGGAAGTGACCGGGTCGACCGAGGCCGCCCGCGGGTTAACGAACGCGGATGCCGACGCGCGCCGACGCGAGTTCGGCGCCAACCGCATCGCGAGCGGCAAAGAAGAGACGCTGCTCGACGAGATCCTCGAATCGCTGCGCGAGCCGCTCGTGTTGTTGCTACTCGGCGTCGGCGTCTTGTACGTCGTCTTTGGCGCGTACCGGGATGCGGCGATCATCTTCGGCGTCATCCTCACCGTCGCGATCACCGAAGCGAGCATCGAATTCCGCGCCAGTAACGCGGTCAAAGCGCTCTCGCATCTCGCAGCACCGACGGTCTTCGTGTGGCGCGACGGCGCGATCGTCGAGCGCCCATCGGACGATCTGGTCCCGGGCGACGAGATCGAACTGCGTGCCGGCTCGCGCGTCCCGGCCGACGTGACGCTCGTCGAATCGGACGATCTCGCGACGGACGAATCGCTCGTCTCGGGTGAATCGCTCCCCGTCGAGCACGCGCACGACGATCCGGCGCGCGCCGAACTCGCGGCGGGCGCGCTCGTCGTGCGCGGTAGCGGGCGAGCGCGGGTCCAACGTACCGGTTCGTCATCGACGCTCGGGCGCATCAGCGAACTCGTCGCGCGCACGAAGCCGCCGAAGACGCCGTTGCAACGCCGCATGGCCGAACTCGCGCGCGGATTACTGTTCGTTGCGGTCGCCGTGAGCGTGCTCATTCCGTTCGCGGGCTACCTTGCGGGTCGCCCCTTGCGCGAAATGATCCTCACGGGATTGTCGCTCGCGTTCGCGACGATTCCCGAGGAATTGCCGGTGCTCATCATCGTCATCCTCGGGCTCGGCAGCCTCAAGCTCGCGCGTGACGGTGCGATCGTGCGCCAACTGCGCGCGGCGGAGACGCTCGGCGCGATCACGATGATCTGCACGGATAAGACCGGTACGCTCACCGAGAACCGCATGACCGTCGTCGCCGCGACGCGCGGGAACGAGATCGGACGGGACGCGCCGCAGACGATCGATACGCTCGTCATAGCGCACGCCGCGATCGCAAGCGATCGTGACGACGGCGGCGGCTCGTTCGTCGATCCAATGGATCACGCGATTACACTCGCTTCGGGAGAGGGTCTGCGTGCGACGCGCGTCTTTCCTTTCGATCCGGCAACGCGGCTCGCATCGGGTTACGCGACGGACGGGACGTCCACGATCGGTGCGGTTAAGGGCGCGCCCGAGGCCGTGCTCGCACGATGTTCGTCGCTCCGTGTGGGCGACGATGTGCGCGCGCTCGCGGACGACGAGCGCGCGCATCTGCTCAACGTCATCGCGCTCGCGGCCGCGTCGGGACGCGTCATCGCCGTCGCATCGCGGACGTTCGCCGTCGCGCTGAGCGCGCGCGGTGAGATCGAATGCGAGCTCGTCTTCGACGGCATCGTTACGCTCGTCGACCCGATCCGCGCCGAGGTCCCGGACGCGATTCGCAGCCTGCGTGGCGCGGGCGTGCGCGTCTGCATCGTTACGGGCGATCACGCGACGACCGCGCGTTCTATCGCGGCCGCGATCGGGCTCACCGAAACGGCGATCCTCATCGGCGACGAACTGCGCGGGATGGATACGCACGCCCTCGCGGCGCGCGCGATGCCGGGCCTCATCGTGGCGCGCGCGTCGCCGGAAGACAAACTCACGCTCGTCCGCGCCCTCGGCGATGCGGGCGAAGTCGTGATGGTGACGGGCGATGGCGCGAACGACGGTCCGGCGCTCAAGGCCGCTGCCGTCGGTGTCGCGATGGGCCGCGTGGGCAGCGACGTCGCGCGCGAATCGGCCGACGTCGTGCTCACGAACGACAGCTTCGCGACGCTCGCGCGCGCGGTGCGCGATGGCCGCGGGCTCTACGATAACTTTCGCAAGGCGATTCGTTTCTATCTCGCGATTAAGATCGCGCTCGTACTCGTGACGGCGATCGCCGCGGTGTCGCGCTTGCCGTTACCGTTCACGCCAGTGCAGATCGTATTGCTCGAACTCTTCATGGATCTCGGCGCGGCGCTCGCGTTCATTCGGCTGCCGACGGATGCCGACGTGATGGATCGTCCTCCGCGCTCGGCCGGCGTCTCGTTCTTCGACCGTGCCATGGTGGCGTGGATGGCCGCCGGCGCGATCGCGCTCACGTTCGTCGTCTTTTGTTCATTCCTTTACGGTCTCGGCCTCGGCGGCGAGAGCACCGCGCGTACGTCTGCAATCGTCGCGTGGATGGTCGGCCACGTCGCGCTCGGCGTGGCGATGAGCGGCTCGCTCGACGTTCGCCGCAACCTGCCGCTCCTTGGGTGGATGACGGCATCCGTCGTTTTCGCAGCGCTGGTCGCGTTCGTGCCGACCGTCGCCGGTGCGATCGCAGCCGCGCCGATTTCGCTCGGTCGTGCGGCGAGCGTCGCCGCCGTGGCCGTCGTCGTGCCATCCTTCTTATTTCTCTCGCGTGCGTTCGGATCGAGGTCACGTCGTGCTCACCAAGGCTGAACTCGGCGCGGAGTTCGCGCCAAGCGCGAAGCGGTGCTCGTGGTAAACACCGGATCGCGTCGCGGCGAAGCGGCTTTTGCCGCCGCGCGATCCGGCCTCGAATCGCGGGGCATTCGCGTGGTCGAGTCCTATCCCGTGCGTCGCGGCCGCAATCAGCTCGTCGTCGTGGGCGGAGGAGACGGCACACTCAGTTCGATCGTCGGCGCCTTCGCCTACAAGGATGCGGCGCTTGGCGTGCTGCCGCTAGGAACAGGAAACAGCTTCGCGCAGACGTTGACGGTGCCACGGGACCTCGGCGGTGCGCTCGATGTCATCGCGGACGGCAACGTAGTCGACGTCGATCTCGGCATCGTCAACGGCGCGTACTTTTCTAATGTTGCGACGATCGGGCTCTCCGCCGACGTGGCGCGACGGACGCCGCACCGGCTCAAGCGCGTCTCGAGTCCGGTCGCATATCTCATCGTCGGCGCCGCGCAAACGATACAGCATCACGCGTTCGAAGCGACCGTCGATGACGGCGAGCGCATCCTCGCACTCGACACGCACCAGATCATCGTTGCCAACGGTCGTGTATTTGGTGCGACAGCGATCACCGCGAGCGCGCACGTCGACAACCGAAACCTCGCGATCCTCACGTTGCGGCAAGAGTCGCTGGCAGGTCTGACGCATGTGGCTCGCGCTGCTGACGGGCCGCGTCGATCGCCTCTCCGATGCGACCACGTCGAGCAGTGCGGTCTGCACGATCGTCGCGAAGCCGCCGCAGTACATCGACGTCGACGGCGAAGTCGTCACGCAGACTCCGGCGCGATTCTCGTTCCGCGCTCGTTCGAAGAACCGTTCGACGAGATCGAACGGGCAAGCGCTGCTGGTTAGAAGCGGCGCGCGAGCGAGAAGGTCACGGCGCGACCCTGCAGGGCGTACGCATCGGTCGACACGGGACCGTCGCTGCCACCGTAGGGAACGCCCGCGCCCGCCTGGGTGAAGCGCGTCGCATAGACGTTCGTCAGGTTCGTTCCCGCGACGTTGAACTCGAGTCCGCCGATCGTATAGCCGAGGCTCGCTCGTAGCGTCGCGAACGGCGGACGGTTGAGCTCGTTGTAGCGGCCTTCGTACAACACGGCCGCATCGTACGTGAAGCCCGCAGCCGGACGACGGTCGATTTCGAACGTCGCTTTGTGCAGCGGCACGCCGGGAAATTGCTCGTGTGGCACGATCGTTCCGTTCTGAATTGCCGGCGGTGCGTTGACGGGGTACGTGCTATTGAGCCCATATCCCAAACGCACCGATGCCCCGGCGATGCGCGTTTCCGCACGGAGTTCGGCACCGGTGTAAACGGCGTTTCCGATGTTGATCGGATAGCTCGCGCAGGCGAGACTCGGCTCTCCGGCATCGCACGTTGTGGTGGCGAGCAAACGCTGCGACGGCGTCCGCAAGTTCGTGCGATAGAAGTCGGCACCAAAGCGAACGGTATGCCCCGAGGGTCCCAAGATTTTTTCGAAGCCGAGATTGTACTCGGTCGCGTGATCTTCGCGAAGATGCGCGTTGCCGAGGGTGATGTGGCCGTTTGCATCCGGTTGCGGCAAGATTGCCGGAACGTATAACGCGGTGAGCTGCGGTGCCTGGAACGTCGTGCCGGCCGACGCGCGAATCGACGTACGCGCGTCCGGCGTCCAGACGACGCCGAAACGCGGGTCGAAGCTGTGGCCGAACGTCGAGAAGTGACTGTCGTAGGCTGCGACCGTGTAGTGGAATTGTTCGCTCGCATCGTACTGGAAGCGCAAGGCGACGGAACGCTGCGTCTGTGAGAGTCCGCTCACGGTCGTCGACGCCGGCGCGACGGCGACATCGACGTTGCCGACGGCCCGAGCGCCGGCGAGCGGCCGAAAGCGATGCCCCTGTTCGGTCACGTTACCGGCCAGCGTCGGATCGAACGTATCGAGCGCTTCCGAGCGCAAGCGGTATTTGAGCGCGAGACTACCCTTGGTGAAGGCATGGTCGATCTCGAGCGTATCGTCCGCGAGCCGGTCACGATCGTCGAAATAGGAGGTGCTCATGCCCCGCGCGGGACCCTCGACGGATTGTGCCGCAAACGCGGTGAGATGGCGGTAGAGGGCGGTCGTCCGCGCCGCGCCGTCGCTCCCGCGCGCGCCCAGCGGCACCTGCACGTCGAAGCCGTATCCGGCATTGTGCCCGAAGAGTCGCGAATCGATCGACGGATTGTAATCGCCGTCTTTCGCGATCGACGTGAGCGCCGCCGACAGATCGCGAACGACGCTTTGATCGCGGAACGTCACTTCGGCGTAGCTGTCCAGACCGCGGCCGAACGAATAGCGTACTTTGCCGAGTGAAGTCTGCCCGTCGACGTCGCTGCCGACGTGCTCGGTCTCGCCCTCCGCGTCGGTAATCGGCATACGCGTGACTTGGTTTGCGGCGTTCGCCTGGTGGAGCGAGAAGGCGTAGCCGAGCCGGTCGGCACGACCCGTCGCCTGCAGCGTCTCGCCGAACGCTTCGTACGTGCCGAACGAGGTCCGAAGAAAGCCGTGCGGTTTTGCCGTCGGTTCGAGCGTGCGCACGTTGATCGCGCCCCCGATCGTACTCGGTCCGAGCAGCGCCGACGGCGAGATGCCGTAGACGATTTGAACGTTCGAGAAGTCCGCCGGATCGAGCAGCGAGAGATCGAAATCGCCCGAGACGCCGCTGTTGATCTCGTGGCCGTCGATGTCGACGAGCGTTTCGGTCGGATCGGGGCCGCGCAGCGCGACGCTCTCCGGCGCGGCGGGACTTCCGCTGCCCTGCCGGATGACCGTCGCGGACAGCGCGTCGGCTAGGACGTCGCTCACGCGGGTGAAGCCGCGAGCGGCGTACTCCTGGGTCGGCAGGCTTTGGGTCGGCGCGTTCGAGGTCGAAACCGACGCCGACCCCGCGCTCGTCACGCTGCCGATCGTCGTCAGCGAGGTCGCCGAACGCGCGAGGACGAGTGCGACATCCGTGCGTGCGCCCCCGCGGACGTCGATCGGGCTCGCGGCCAGCGGCGCGTACTGTGACGACGTCGCCGAAACCCCGTACGTTCCGGGGTGCAGTTCGGCGATCGTCGCGGTGCCGTCGGGGCTCGTTTCGATGGTATGGCGGTCGCCGTTCCGCTCGACGACAACGCGGGCGCGCGGGACGGGACTTTCGTCAACGCTCGCGACGTGAACGAGGACGCTTCCCGTCGCCTCAGCGGCGTCGGTAAGGGACGGCCAAATTGGGGCGATGGCTGTAAGAACGAGGGCCGCGACGATGCGGCGCATGGCTGCGAACACAAAAATTCTCCGTTCGATGAGCGCGTCGTACAAGACGACCCGCAGTGCGTACACGGCCTCAAAAAAGCAAGGCGAAGTCGAACGCAGGAACGGAGGCGGCCCGCGTTTTGCGGCGCGCCGGACGATGGTTCGTAGCCGGATGAATCGCGGACGCGGTCGACCGCGTTCCAACAACGCGCCCTCGATCTGGCGCACCGAGCGGATGGCGAGCAGAACGTCCCGCGCGACGGCAACGAGCGTGCGATACGTGCGAGCGAACGCGGCGATCGCGGCCGCAGCGAGCGACGCGGCGAGGGCCGCGACGACGGTGGTCACGCCGATTCCGAGCCAAAACGATCCGCCGAGTGCCGCCTGCAAGCTGAGGTCGGAGCCGCCGATGCGCGCGACGTCGAAATCTTCCATGGCGACGAGCGCCGCGAGCGCGCACGCGACGATCGCACACGTGACAAGCGGATGCACGCAGAGCCGTGCGGTGCGCAGGGGCATTTCGCGCATCGCGAGCGTCGAATGGCGTGCGTCGGCGAAGGCCGCCCGCCACGAGGCCGCAAGCAACCCCGCGACGACCGTCGCGCTCATCGCAAAAACGACGAAGCGCGATTGGTGTGCGACGTGATCGTACGTGTCGTTCGCAAGCAGCGCGTCGCCGAAGACGTCGACGAGGACGTGCGATATCAACGCCGCTGCGGAAGCAACGACGACTATGACGATTCCGACGAGGGCGAAAGCAGGTTGTCGTCGCACGGCAAACTCGGCTTCTCGCCAGCTGCACCGGGACCTCGGCTCTTATGCTCGATTTAAGGTTTGCCGGGATGCGTCGGTCGTGGTGCCAGGATTTCTCGCCAAAGGAACCACAATTTAGCCGTGATTCTTCGCCGCCATCGAAGTGAAGAACGCCAGAGACAGGGGACCGCTTTGAGTCACGATCTATCCCACACCGCTTCACGCGTTCCGGCATTGCCGGTTCGGCCGATCCCGATCCGAGACGTCGCGCCCTGGACGGTGTTTGCCGGGTTGATGTTGCTGCTCGTGACGTACTTCGTCGGAGCGGAGCAGGGCGCGATGTCGCTCGTGCAGGGAATGGGCGTCCACGAGCTCGTTCACGATGGACGGCACCTCCTCGGATTTCCGTGCCACTAGACGACGGCGCGCGACACGTTCGCGCGTTCCTCGTTCGCGGCATGGTGTGCGGTCTCGTCGCGGGTCTGCTCGCCTTCGCCTTTGCGACGATCTACGGGGAGCCGCAGATCGGCCACGCGCTCGTCTTCGAAGCCCAGATACAGAGGGCGAGCGGCGTCGCCGCCGATCCGGAAATCTACTCTCGCGCGGTTCAGAGCACGGTCGGGCTTCTCACGGCGGTCGCCGCGATTGCGGCCGCCGACGGCGGCCTCTTCGGCTTGGCATTCGCCGTGGCGTACGGACGTTGCGGCGCGGTCCGCCCGCGCGTGCTCGGACTTCTGGTAGCGGCTGCTGCATTCGTCACGACCGTCATCGTACCGGCCATGAAATATCCCGCGAATCCGCCGTCGATCGGTGAGGCCGCGACGATCGGGCATCGTACCGAACTGTACTTTTCGCTCATCGCCCTGTCGCTCGTCGCGATGCTGCTCGCGATCGTGGTCGGACGCGCGCTCGCAGCGAGCGTCGGTAGCTGGAATGCGTCGCTCGCCGGAGGCGGCGTCTTTATCGTGTCGATCTTCCTCGTGCAGCTGCTGTTGCCGACCGTCGACGAAACGCCCGCACGCTTTTCGGCCGACGTGCTATGGCATTCCGCGTTGCCGGGCTCGAAACGCAGGCCATCATTTGGGCCACGATCGGGTTGCTATTCGGCGCGCTCACCGAGCGCGACGCGCGCCGAGACGTTGCATCGAGCACGCGCGCGACCGGTTTCGGCTACAGCCCGTAGCGGCGGCGATGTCGTCGGGCCGCCTCACGCTCGTGTGCGCGAGTTCTCGGCACGCGGCCGAACCGACGTTCGGCGAATCGATCGACACCGGTCCCGCAGGCATCGCGTCGTTCGCCGGTGGCTTGGAGACGCGAGCGAATCGGAGCGTGCTCGTGAGTCCGAGCGTCCACGCTCGCGGGCTCGCGACGGCGCTCGGTCTCGATGCCAGCTTCGAGCAGGCGCTCGCAGCCTGCAGTTTCGGGCGATGGAGCGGCCAACGCATGCGCGACGTTGCGGATGCGGAACCTAAGGCTTTTGCATCCTGGCTCGCCGACCCCACGAGCGCGCCGCACGGCGGCGAAACGATCTCCTCCGTCAGCGAGCGCGTCGCGTCTTGGCTCGTGCCTTTGGGCGCGGAGTCGGGGGCCTGGATCGCGTTCACCCATCACGAGGTCGTGCGCGTCGCGGTGCTCCACGTCCTGGGCGCTCCGCTCGCAGCCTTCGCACGCGTCGACGTCGGGCCGGGAGCGTTCGTCGACGTGACGTGGCATCGCGGGCAATATCGATTACGAATGTGATTGCGTGGACGCGGTGCGCCGACGCGCAACCGGCGTCGCGCTCCCATGGTCCAACCTCATATGGCGAGATCGATCCCGAGCGAGCATGAGCGCGGGGCATAACCACGCGCCGGCGTCCGGCGGAAAACTCCGGACCGCGTTCTTCCTTTCGTTCGCGATCCTGGGGATCGAACTGCTCGGCGGCTTCGCGTCCCATTCCCTCGCGTTGCTCTCCGACGCCGGACACGTCCTCACCGACCTGGTCGCGCTCGGCCTTGCGTGGTTCGCAACGGTACAAGCGCAGCGACCGGCCGATGCGAGCAAGACGTACGGCTACCATCGTACGGGCATTCTCGTGGCGCTCGTCAACGCGCTGACGCTCATTTCGATCGTTGGGTTCATCGCGTACGAAGCGGTTCGTCGCCTCCACGCGCCGCCGACGGTCACCCCGACCTTGATGTTCGTTTCGGCGGCCGTCGGCATCGCGATCAATCTCTATATCGGCCTCGGCTTGCGCGATGGCAGCGACGGCGACGTCAACGTTCGCGCCGCGATGCTCCACGTATTCGGCGATGTCGCGGCATCGGTCGGCGTCATCGTCGCCGGTATCGCAATCTTGTTGACCCGCTGGTATCCTGCCGACGCGGTCGTCTCGCTTGCCATCGCCGTCTTGATCGCCAAAGGCGCGTGGGATCTCTTACGCGAGACGATCGATGTTCTCATGGAGTCGACCCCGAAAGATCTCAACGTCGCGCAATTGGTCCGAGACGTCGTCCACGTTTCGGGCGTGAACGACGTGCACGATCTGCACGTGTGGTCGATCGCGGGAGGCGTCAACGCCCTCTCGGCCCATCTCCGGATCGAGGAAAATCGGCAACTCAGCGACTGCGATGCGCTGCTTGACGGAATTAATCGCATGCTCGCCGAGCGCTATCGAATCACCCACACCACGATACAATTCGAGTGCGCGAATTGCACGCCGGAGCGAAGCGAACTATACTGTTCGCTCGGCGGCGCTGAGACGTTGCGACACGATCACGAGCATGAAGCAACGGGCGACGGGCTCGACGCCCGCTGCAGCGCCTAACGATCGTCGCTTCTACATTTGATCGCCTGGAAGTCTACGCATGGGAGGCAAATCCGACAGCGTCGTCGCACGCGTCGTCGATGCGCCGCTGGGCCCAACGTCGGATACCCGACCTCGCGTGGTTCTTTGCGAGTCTTTGCGCGATCTTCGCGGTGGGCGGCCAGTTGATCATGGAGTCGTACGGCGAATTCGGAGAGCGCGAGACGACTTTTAACGCGCGTCACATCGTGCTTTTCGTAGCCGGGCTTGCAGCCGCATTCGTCGCGTTTCGCACCCTTCGCGCGCTTCGAGCGAAGGCAGGGGGAAGACGCGATTTGCACCGCTTACTCAAAGAGAAGCTTCGCGAATTACCGTGCGACGGAAGCGGCTCTGGCTTCGTTCTCACGACGGTCGTCACGACGTTCGCGATCGGCTTCCTCACACATGTTGGCGAGCGCGACGCTTCCGTAGCGCACGATGCGTCGGGCTGGCTCGCGATCGTGCTGCTGGTCGGCATCATCGCCGCGATCGTCGCGCGCTTCGTGCTTCGCACGCTTCCCGAAGTCGTCGCGATCCTCTTCGCCCGCTACGTGGCGATTGAAGGCAAGCCGTATCGATCTCGCTTCGAAAACGACGCAATCCCGTATGCCGCACGACGCGTGCACTCCTCGCCCTGGCGCTTCGGACGACCACCGCCGCTCCACTCGTAAGCAGACCAAGCCCCATCGTGCTGCAAGCGTCGGTCGTTGCGATCGACGCGTTATTTTGAGTTGGAGTTTTCTCAGGCATGTCGACCGAATCGTCCGGCGCGGCACCCTCCGCGGCCGCCCTCGAACGCATCTACCACAAACACACGCGCGCGACGCGCGTCCTGCATTGGACGAACGTCATCATCATCGGCGCGCTCCTGTGGACGGCGTTGCTCTTACTTTCCGGGACGCCCGAGCTCCCATATAGCCACTGGCTGCCGCCGGGCTTCTATGCGGGGCTCCATCTCGACAATCGCAACGACGAAGGCCGCGTCTGGCACGTGCTCTTCTCGTTCCTCATGATCGCCGTCGGCGTAGCCTACACCGCATATCTCGCGATATCGGGTCGCTGGAAAACGTTTCTGCCGAACGCGACGTCGTGGGACGATGCGTATCGCGTCGTGCTGAGCGATCTCGGCATCCGACGAAACACGCCATCCCAGCAGAAATACAACGGCGCACAGCGCATCGCGTATACGGGCGTGGTGATCTTGGGACTGGGCGAGGTCGTCACCGGCCTCGCGATCTACATCAAAGACTGGACGGGCCTCGCGAACCTCCTCGGCGGCCAGGATGCGATCCGCGCGGAACACTTCGCATTCATGCTCGGCATCGTCGCCTTCATCATCGTGCATCTCGTGCAAGTCGCGCGCGCCGGGTTGAACAACGCGCGCTCGATGGTGATCGGTGACGAAATCATCGGCGCGCACGGTTTGCGCGCGACCGTCGAGCGAGCCGTGCCGGAGCCGGCGCTCCTCTCGGCGCCGATGCCGCACGCGCGCGTAGACGCAGCGCTTCGCACGAAATCGCGCGGCAGCGCGCTGACGGCGCTTGCGGTCGCCTTCGCGACGCTCGCGTTCATCGGCTTCGCGCACGAACAGAGCGCGTCGCGGGCCGGCGTGCCCACGTGGCTCGACTGGGCGAAAGATGCGCAGGATCCCGCAAGCGATCCAGGCCGCGCAAAGGCCAGGGCCGGAGCTGAACCACATCGCGCGACGAAGCCAGCCGACGGCGACGCGAAATGAACGGCGCGCGACGTCTCTGCGGCGTTCTCTTCATCGCGATCGTGTTGTGCTGCTATAGGCTGTCAGCTGCACGAGCCGACGGCCCGAGCGGTGGCGCACCGCGTGCCGCGCCCGCGCCGACGCAGCCCCTCGGGCTGACGGGCAAGACCCTAATCTATCATCGGACGTCGCTCATCGACGACCTCGCGAACGGCCTGTCGGATAAACTCAATCTCGACTACGGATTCGCACACGGCCAAGGCTTCGATCTTCGCGCCGAATATTATAAAGACGGCAGTTTCAACGAACAGCCACCCTTCCAAATTCCGGCGCATTCCACCATCTACGAGCCGAAGCTCGAGTATCAGCTCACCTACAGCATGCCGGTCTCGCGACGCCTCTTCTTCGCCGTGGCCGCCCTTCACCACCATAATTTTCGCTTCGAAGATGCCTATTACTGGGGAATCGCGTCGCTCACGTACGCGCAACCAATTACGAGCGCGCTCCAACTTTCCATCACCGGTAGTGCCGAAAAACGGCTCGCGTCGGGCGGTTTGTTCTACGACGGCGTGGCGACGCTCGACCAACAACTTGGCCCCACGCTCAAATTCGAGACGACCGTTCATCGGTACCAGAATTGGGGCGAACTCGATCCCTCACCGACGGACAAGATCGAAATCGAGACCGGATTCATCAAGAACCTTACCGATCGGCAATCGATCTGGGTATCGTTCCTGCGCCACTATCAAAACGGCGCGCCGAACGACGCGTTCTCGGTGCTTCAACTGAAATACGGGGTCGCGTTCGGTCGCGGCGCGAATTCGCCGTGACCGTAGGCGTCGCCATTTGGATCGTCGCCTTCCTCCTCGCCGGGGTCGCCGAAATCGGAGGCGGCTATCTCGTCTGGCTCGCCATTCGCGAAGGCCGACCATGGTGGTTCGCCGGCTCGGCGGTCTCGTGCTCGTCGCATATGGCATCGTTCCGACGATGCAGCCCGCCGCGTTCGGCCGCGTTTACGCCGCGTACGGCGGTGTCTTCGTCCTCCTCTCCGTGCTCTGGGGCTGGCGGATCGACGGTATCCGTCCCGATCGGCCCGATGTCGTCATCATGTATTGGCCGCGACCCCAGTAGGTGCGGCGCAGAACCGATGAGCAGCGCTTAAATGCCCCGCGATCACGCGCCCTCTGACCACGCGTGCGTCCCTTCGCGTATTCCGTAATAAACGATCACGAGTCCCGCGATGGAATCCGCCCACCACAAGCCCAAGCGCGCGTTTAGCGCGAGCCCGACGAGGACGGCGAATGCGAGCATCGCGTCGATGAGCGTGACGCGCGCCTCCGTCACGAGCACGGCGTTGCCAAGCCTCGTCCCCGTTTCGCGCTTGCCGTATGCGAGCCCGAGCATGACGGCGACCGTGAGCGCGAGCCATACAATGCCGCCAGGTGACGGACGTGCGTGGACGTTCGCAATCAGCACGAACGCGGACTGTACCAACACGTAGACGGCGAGCGCGAAGAACGCTCCGCCGATCAGGCGCAGCGCACGCCGTTCGCGACGTTCGTCCAGGCCGGATAATTGCCAGAGAACGACGACCGATGCGAAAATCTCGATGAGCGAATCGAGACCGAAGCCGGCCAGTGCGACCGATCGCGCCATGCCCGCGGCCACGAGGATGACACAGACGCCGATGACGTTCCAGCCGAGCGTTGCGTATTCGAGAACAAATCCACGCTTCATCAGGCGCGCGCGAACTACCGCATCCATTCCGTATCAATACCGTTCCCCGCGGGGACCATCCTAGTCGCGTGCGATCCTATTGCACGCGCCTTCGCTCTCAGCTACAATTTGACGCGTTGCTCGACGAGCAAAAGCGTACCGGCGTACTCGGAATGTGTCGGCACGAGCGTGGGATAATGGCCCGCGAAGGTCGTCCGCCGCATGAGAATTCGGTTGCTGCCCTCGCGCTCTGTTGGAATTGTGCTCCGACGAATTCCTGTCGCTGAGCGAAGCTGACGTTGGGCGCCCATTGACGGCCCAGCCCGCAAGGGTGCCGAAACGACCGAGGCCCGCCGCGATCCTCGTGCGAGTACCGAGTGCTCGCGAGAGCGTTAGAACGTACTGCGGCACATCTTCGGAGACGCCGTCTTCGGGATGATTACGTGGCGCCGAGCGATGCATCTCGTCATCGACCTGAGATCGAGCGAGATGTCGGCAAGAGCCGGATGCCAAGCTGTCCACACCGCAAAACGTTGGATGCGACCGAGCGTGCCGCTCGAGCCGACTTGCGGCAGAAAGAAGCCCTCAACGAATCCCACGCGCGACGCGTTCGTGATCGTCGCGGCTTCGATCTGTTGCACGTTGGTGTACGGCGCGTGAAACTCGAATGGGCCACCGTCGACGTTGTAGCGCAGCGCGTAACCTTGCCGCTTTGCGCCGAGCTTCGTATTGTCGACGATCCGATACGTTGACTTCAGCCAAGCACCGGGCCACGACCAACCCGAGGTCCAAATGTTTTCCGGCGAGCCGTAGGAAAGGATCACCGTGGCGTACCGCGATTCGAAGCGATAGCCGTCGAGGCCGGCGGTTACGCGACGAATTTGCCGCTGAATGCCGAGGTGGTAATTCCCACCGGGCGCCTCCGTTCCCGGACGCGCGACGCCGTAACGCGCGCCGAAACCGACGGGACCCTTGCACGCGGTTCCCGTTCGTCGGCGTGAGGCGAAGCCCTCGGATAGGCCTTGGGTACGTAGGGACGTGGCTAGCCGCAGCAGGCGTCGCCGATCCAGGCCTCGCGACCCTCTTTGACAAGAAAGTAAGTTATCATGAGGGACGTGACGCTGTCGAGCCACCAGACGTGCAATAGCAGCTGCGCGAGCAACCCGACCACGACGACCGCAGAGAGATAGCCGCACGTGATCGCCTCGACTGCGTCCGCACGAAGTGCCTTGCTTCCAAGCTGCTCGGCGACGCGGATCTTTGCACGAGACAAGAGCACCATCGCTGGGATGGCGGTGATGGCAACGATTATGCCCGGTAGGGAGAACTCCGCGCTCTGCCGTTGCCAAAGGCCCCAAGCCGCGCTCATCACGACATAGACGGCGAGAGCAAATAAGAGTGCCCCAGCGATCTGTCCAGCACGGCGCTCGGCGTATTCCGAGAACTCTTGGCCGCGCTTGATTTCGACCGTCAGACGCCACATGAGAACTCCAGCCGATGCGAACTCGATCACGCTGTCGAAACCGAACGCAATCAGTGTAAGACTGCGTGCCGCGAGTCCCGACCAAATAGCAACGGCTGCTTCGACCGACATCCAACCCAGCGTCATCCATTCGAGCGTGAATGCCTTCGCTATGAGCGCCGGGCGCGAGGTCGCGATCAAGCGTGTACGAATGTCGCTCATTGGGTTACTGTCCCATCATATCTTCAGGCGCCGAGCGAGCTGCTCTATTATCGCGAGCGATACCGGCGTCAGTACGCTGAGTTGCAACAACGGAACGTTCTCATCCCCTAAAAGCGTCGGCATACCGGGTTCATATGGTCAAAATCGGGCGTTTACTGCGACGAAGTCAACGAGTGCCGCGATCCGAAGTCCGCAGAGCAGATTCGCGCCCCCTGGTACGATTCGCACGCTCCGTAAAATGACACACGAGCGGCGGACGATACCGTCCGTCATGACGGCGTCACCGAGGGCAGCGATGCCGCACAGGACAACATGTTTGGACGTGTCGAGACCGGGCGACGCGTAGGCAGGAATTCTGCGCGACCTCCCATATGAAATTCGTCGCAGTTCCGACAACGGCAGCCGAAGATGTCTCTACGAAGGTCGCGTTTTGCTCACAATAGCTGCTTCAAAAATAATGGGATGATCGGCGGTACCGGACCACGTCCGGATTTGTGTGTAACTTCAACGATCACGTTACAGGCAACTTAATTCTGAAGAACGAGTTCGAGGCTTTCGGGCGACATAGATCTTCGCTCGACCATCCATTCTTCGCTCTGCTCGATAAGAATCATCGTCACGAGACGCAATGCCGATTCGCGTGATGGAAAGATGCCGATCGAACGCGTCCGCCGGCGGATTTCCTTGTTGAGATGCTCGATGGGATTCGTCGTCACAATGCTCCGATGATGCTCGAGCGGGAAGCGTAAGAACGCAAACGCGTCGTAACCCCGGCATCGAAAATCGCAATCGCCTTGCTTAAGGTCTTCCCAAATAGCCCACGAACCTCGCCCGCTGACCGGTGTGCCGATTCCATCGACACTTGCCTGAAGACGGTTCGTAGCGCCGCGCCAACTTCAAGCTTGCGGGCCTGGGGAACGTGCGTAAGGATGTTACGATAGAAGTGAACTTTGCAGCGTTGCCAGCTCGCGCCTTGCATGACCGACGTTATCGCAGCCTTGAACCCTTCGTGCGCATCACCGATGACGAGCTTCGTCCCAGCCAGGCCGCGCTTGCGAAGCGCACGCAGGAACGTCGTCCAGCTTTACTTACTCTCCGTGTCGACGACGTCGATCGCGACCACGTCGCGAAAGCCGCTGGCCGTAACGCCGTAAGCAATAACGACCGCATTGCTAACCACGGCGTCGTCGATCCGAACCTTTTCATAGAGCGCGTCGAGCCAAAGACATGGATATTTCTCGGGGAGCGCTCGACGCCGGAATTCTTCGGCTTTGGCATCGAGCTCCGAGCAGAGTTCGCTGATCTGCGATTTTGCAAGCCGCTCCACGCCCATCTGCTCGAGCACGTTCTCCATTTTACGCGTGCTGATGCCGGCAACGAAGGCTTCTTAATCACCGACACCACGCACGCGACCTATCAGCTGCCCTAACCTCGGTTGCCGAAAACGGCGAAAGCGCGCCTTCCGGACGTCGTCGCTATCTCACGGCTCGTGTACGCGGACCCGAAGGTCAGCCTCCGGAACAAGTCCGCGAGATCCGCGACCTCGTGTGCCGCAGGGCCGGCGACGTTGCGAAAGCGCTTTCGCGTGCTCTACCATAGATGGGTCGACCCCGGAACAGGGCGCTCCGCGGGTCGCTCGAAGTGACGAAGTCAATGCTATCGAGCGTAGCTTATGCTCGGCCTTAAGAGAAGCTCGCTTCTTTGGCTCTACGCATCCCTATGCGTCGGCTGCGCCGTTGCGCTCGAACTCTTGATGGAACTGTCCGGGCTTGGCGAAGTGGATCGCGACTTCGATCGGCTGCCGGGTCTGCTGGTCATTCTGCTCGCCTGCGCGGCCGTCGCCGCGGTTTCGTTTAAGGCGTTGAGCCGGCGGGCCTCGAGATTACGCGACCTTCAACGCATCACGAAGCTCGAGTGGGGTCAGCTCCCATTTCGCGGTAATTTGGTCGGATTCGCGTGTATGACGGCCGCCCTCGAGTGTGCGCTCTGTTTTGGCGCTCAGGCTGGTGAGCGGTACTTCGCGCACGACTTCGCCGGCTGGCTCGTCGGGTCGCTGCTAATGTTCTGCGTCAGCCTCGTCGCGGTGCGCGTGATCGTTCGTAGCTTACCGACGCTGGCGCGAGCTCTTCTAACATGGCTGCTCGCGATCGCAAAGCCGGCCCTTTCTCTGCGCGCGTTGCGCCCCGTCTGCCGTCACGCGCTGGCCTTCGGCGACGCATGGCCACCGACTCTCGCGAATCGACCGCCGCCCGCATTCCGCGCATAGCAGCCCCTTACATCGCTTTGAGCCTCGATTCGTATGCGAGTCGAGATCTGCTTTACGTTGGAGTGCCTCATGCCATGTCTCATTCACGCGGACGTTGGTCCGCGGCGATCCGTGAGCTATTGCCTCACGGGTTGTCTCATCATCATGCTACTCATCGCCGCGTCCGGTGCAGCTTACGCAGCATCGCCGCCGGCGCCGTCGGTACTCGGCCGAATCACCGACGACGCACGGCCCGTGTCCGACGCGATCGTCTCGCTGAAAAACGACAAAACCGACCTCACGACCAAGACGAACGCCAAGGGGATGTTTCGCTTCGCAGAGGTCCCGGTGGGATCGTACCGCCTTCACGCAAGCAAGGGAAATCTCGCGGCGGAGAAGCCCCTTGACGTGCCCGCTTCCGGACTTACCGATGTTGAGCTCGAGGTTGAGCCCGTACCGCCCACGCATTCGCCTTCGTCCACGACGCAAGCCACACCGCGCGAGATCGGACGCGTCGGTACCCCAGCGACCGGCAGCGGCACCTCAGTCAGTTTCACCGGAACGCAACTTGGCCGGAATACCGCCGGCGAGAGCTTCACGAATCTGCTGCTGCAGGTCCCCGCGGCGACGCGTGGCGCCAATGGGCAAATCGACATCAACGGGCAGCGCAACGGCGTCGGCTTCGTCGTCGACGGCGTGCCGGTGCCACCGTCTTTGTCGCGGAACCTCGGCGCCGACATCGATGCCGACGATCTCGCCGGCTTCGGCATCTCCGAAGGCGCCTATCCGGCATCGGTTGGCGACACGTTCGGCGCTGTCGTCAACGTGCAAACGACGCCCCCCAACGGTCCGCCGCACCTCGGCTTCGGGATCAACGGCGGGGACTACGGATACGTCCAACCGGAAGTGTCGTATCATTTCCCACTTGGCACGCGCGGTGGAGTCGCACTCGCCGCTCACGCCTCGCATGACGATTGGACCCTCGATCCTCCGGCCTCTCATGCGGCTCACGATGCAGGCAGCGTCTCCAATCAACTCGTTCGCGCGAGCGTGCCGATTGGCCGCACCGATCTGCTCGACGTCACCGCGAGCGGCTCGCGAGAAACGTACCAAACCCCCGGCCTTGCGGGATATCTCGGCGTTCCAGATGACACGGAGACGCAAGCCGATGCGATCGTATCGGTGCGCTACCGTCACTTACTCGGAAGCACTGGAGCCTTTTCGTTCGGGCCAACATACGAT
>JAABUX010001766.1_pt1 | contig 31867 bp, 20 predicted proteins | sample 5561851 | NCBI WGS metagenome assembly JAABUX01 (sample SAMN10711883, study PRJNA513361) | rock metagenome | isolation source: Antarctica rocks | place: Antarctica: Victoria Land, Richard Nunatak red sandstone | collected 2016-01-03
AGACTATTCGGCTATTACGTACCTCGATAATATATTAATCTACTCTAAGTTAATAGAGGAACACGTCCCTTATATATAGAATGTATTAACATGTCTATCCGGGGCTAGGCTCCTCCTTAAACCAGAAAAGTGCGAGTTTTATAAGACCTTAGTCGAGTTCTTAGGGTTTATAGTAATAACTAAAGGCGTTCGTATAAGCCCTGAAAAGATTCAGGTTATATAGGAATAGCCCACACTATATAATATTAAATTAGTACAAGGATTCTTAGGATTCGCTAACTTTAATAGACGTTTTATAGAAGGCTATTCCAAGAAGGCCTTGCCTCTAACGGAAATCACAAAGAAAGATATAGGATTCCGATGGGATACTAACTAATAGAAAGCATTTGCTAAACTCAAGCAAGCATGCATGGATCCTCTAGTACTCTGTACTTTTCGCAACGGAGAACCAGCGCGGATCGAGATAGATGCCTCGGACCTTGCTATTAGAGCCTGCTTATACTAACAGAGCAACGGTAAATAGCACCTAGTAGTATACTACTCACGTAAAATGACGGCAGTAGAATAGAATTATAATATATATGATAAGGAGCTTTTAGCTATTATCTATTCTTTATAATATTAGAGAGTTTATACTAAAAGTTATTTCGAACTTACTATCTTCACCGATTATAAAAACCTAGTTAGATTTATAATAACTAAGGAGTTAAATCGACGATAAGTTTAATAGTCTAAGCTTCTCGGATAATACAAGTTTAAAATTTAGTATACCCCAGGTAAAGAAAATGGACGAGCAGACGCTTTAAGTAGATAATCTAACTATATAAAAATAAAGGATATTACGAATTAACCTATTCTTAAATAAGAGAAAGATAGATCGCTAGTACTAATAAGAAGTCTAGTAACGACCATGTATATTATAACACATGTAGTTCTAAACCTAAAGGGAGTATATATTAACGACACCTTAGCTAGTAAGCTTAGAAAATAATAGCCTAACCGAGACCTATTATTATATAAATAGAAGTTATACTTACTACTAAAGGCGGTTAAGGAAGTAATTAGAGATTACTATAATAATCCTTTACTAGGATATCTAGGAGTATCTAAAACTTTGGAACTTATTTAAAGACTATACGCTGTACTAAACCTGCGAGCGTTAGTTAAATAATACATTAAAGAATATATATATTACTAGTAGAACAAGTCTATAAGACATGCTAAATACGGATAAATTCAGTTCGCTAAAGTTCTAGATATACTATAGAAAGATGTTATAATAGACTTTATTATTAAATTACTACCGTTAGTCGATTTAGTAACTAATAACAAGTATAACTTAATAATAGTTATTATAGATAAACTTACCAAGTATATAATTATAATACTATATAAAGAAACCTATAACGCTAGTTAGCTTGGTTTCATCTTATTAGATAGACTTATTAGAGATTATAATATACCGGAATTAATTACGTTAGATAGAGATAAGCTCTTTACCTTAAACTATTAGAAGACTTTAATCGCGTTAATTAGGACTAAACTACGAATATTAATAGCGTATTATCTGCAGACGGACGGATAAATAAAACGGACTAACTAAATAATAGAAGTGTACCTTAGACACTACGTTAATAAAAGATAAAACATTTAGGTCGCGTTACTCCTAATAGTATAATTAGTATATAACGATAAAAGATTAGATACTACGAGGCTATTACCATTCTTTATAAACTACGGAAGATATATAAACTTATTCTTAGACCCTAGACAAGGGCTAGACGCTAAGAAAGCCTTAGTACTAACATCTAATATAAAAAGCCTGTATAAGGACATGTAGTAAAAAATTAGCTAGGTTAACACTTCTATAAAGAAGTTAGTTAACAAGAAAAGAAAAAATGGACCTCAGCTAAAAAAGGGGGATAAAGTATACCTCCTTATAAAGAATCTAAAAGGTATAAGACTAAGTAAAAAACTGGACCACGTTAAGGTCGGACCATTTTTAGTTATTAAAGAAAAAGGACCTGTTAACTACGAGTTATAGCTCCCGCTAGACGCCAAAGTATATCTAGTATTCCATGTCTCTATATTAGAACCAGCAGACCCTAATACACCTTTACAGGAAACCTTCTATTTCGGAATAGAAGAAGAAAACGAATTCGAAGCTGAAAGGATTCTATTATAGAAAGGTTAGAGTTACCTAGTAAAATAGAAAGGATACGAGGACTCGGAAAATACCTGGGAACTAGTTATAAATCTTACGAACTGTTAAGAGCTCCTCTAATAGTATTATTAAACCCGGATACACCCTAAGCGATCCACTCGAGAGCTCCAGGCGAAAGAGTCCCGGAACCCTCGAACTCTAAAAAAGTAGGATAAGTAGCGAGTACTTCCTTAACCTCGCCGGCTTTTTTAAGCTCCTTTAGACGTTCTAGCTCCTCGATATCGTCTAGACCCTTATTAAATATCCGTTATTCACGCTCTTTCAGGAAACGCTTCTATTAACGAAGGCGTTTCAGTTTCATTTACTTCTAACGAGTAGCTTCGTTGGCGGCCTCCTACGCTACCTCTATTTCCATCTCTTCGCGCTTAGGCTTCTCTATGGCCTTATTAATACCGGAGAAGTAGATAACTAGCACAGCAGGCTTATACTACTTCCCTAGCCGAATGCATTCTACGTACCTTTAAGAAAGGGAAGACACCTGATACTCCTTTTAGGATCTAGTATATCGTAAATATAACACCATCGCAATCACTCCCTTATAGGCCACTCGATCTAATAGTTTAATACGGCGTCGTTATTATACTAACGACATGAATGCTTATTAACCTTTAGGACAAAGGTTTAGGGAAGGAGGGGTAATGTTACGCCCTTGGTACGCGAGCCTTAGCAGACGCTATAGGCGCTTACCAAGTCGAACATGCCTTGGTATAGCGAGTCGAGCGACCGCTTACCCCGTCGCTCTAGTTAATATAGGACGACCGTGGCGAGCCGGGCGATCGCGCGACCAGTCGCTCTAGTCGATAGAAGAGCGATTACTAGCGATTAGTACGAGCATAGACTTTCCTATATCTATATAGATAGCGTTACTTTCTCTCTAGATCGGAGCTTCGTGCTTAACTTATATTATCTACTAGACTATCTCCTAGACACTGAATATAATACTACACCTGTACTAGACTAGTTTAGTACGAAGCCTATTTACCTTAGTCCTTAATACTCCTCTCTACGAGATCCACCTAGACCCTAGAGCTATCTAGTTAGAAGGTAAACGGGTCGTAATACCTTTTAAGTCTCCCTATCTATTAGCTTTTAATATACTTATATAAGTTACTTAAGTTAGTAGAACTTAAAACGGCTAATAAATATATTTAATAAAATTAACTTTAATAAGATTATCCCTAAGGATTATATATATATAATATTTATATAAAGACTTAAATAATAAGAGCTTTATATAATTATCTTATTATCCTAGGGAAGTATTTATATAAGTATATTAATAGTAACTTAATAGGCCCTTATAAGGTTTATAAGGGGATTATTATAACTTATAATAATTCTTAATTCTTTAATATAATATTATATAATTATACTAAGGAATTAAATATTACTTTATTTAAGGTTAAAAGTAAATTCCTCCTAGCCTTTAAGGCCTTTAAAGTAAACTAGAAGTATCTTATATAATATATATAATACTATTATATTAATAGTAGAGGGGAATTTAACTTTATAACCTTTATAAAGTATTATTAGGTTAATAATATTATTTAAGAGAGTATAATATAAAATACTTCTTAAGTTAATAGATTTATAAAGTATCTTAATAAGACCTTAATAAATAAGGCTTATATTATATTAATAGATAGTAAAATAGATTATAAGTACTAGCTTAAATTTTTTTAAATAGCTAACTACTTTTAAAATAAATCCCTTAAGTCTAATATTAAGATAATATTTTATAAGAAGTTTAATAGTTACTAGCTTAACCTCTCTTATTTATAAGTCCTTAGCTCTAAAGCCTTTTATTATATTAATAGGATTATTATTAAAATTAGTTACTTTAAGGCCTATTCCTATCTAGGTTAATTTATTAGTTATAAAGGTAAGGCTATCTACTATCTTATTAATAATAAAACTAGGAAGCTTACTTAGTTATTTAATATCTACTTTATTAAGAAAGTCCTTATAAGCTATCTTAAATTAAAAGCTAAAAGGTATATATTTATTACCCTCCCTTACTACTTTAAGTAAGTAACTAGTAATATAAGAGGGTAATCTCCCCTTAAAAATAAAAGTATTATTAATCTAGGTTAAAGATATACTACTAATTTATATTAAAGATATAATAGCTAAGGATAAACCCTACCTTAAAACTCTATTAAATATTTACCTTAAATTAAATTAAGCCTATCTAGTAATATTTTATTAAGATATTAATAAGCTCCTATTATTAAATAGGGTTCTATTTAATTACCTAGAATTTAAAATACCCCCTAATAAATTATATAATAACTCTTTAAATCTATTAATAATATTTACTTTCTTAATAATAATTAAAGGTATAAAGCCCTTTAAACCTAAATTATATAAGGAAGTTATAATAAATAATATTAAAAAGGACTAGGAAGTAATATTATAAAATAAATTTAACTCCTTTATATAAAACGTAAGTTTATTAAATAAGACTATTATAATACCTTCTTTAATAGTAATAGTATACGTCTAAATAAATATACTTTAAAAGGTATTAAACTTCGCGCTAAGATATTAAAGGTAGGTATTAATAATAAAGATATAAGGGAGCTTATATCCTAGGTTAATTAAGTTATATTTAATAATTTTAAATTTACTTATATAATTACTAATATCTTTATAATTAATATAAAAAAGGGTATTAAAATTATAAATAGTCTTATTAAAGATATTAATACCTTAAAGCTTGCAAGTAAACAGCTAAAAGAACGTCGTCACGGTCGTTGGCCTTTATCACATGACTGCGAACGTCTAACGATCACAGCATGAGCATAAAGCCCCCCATCAAGCCTGCGAGTACCATAGCTAAGCCATACGTCCGACCGAAGCCAAGAGCGATAGCTTGCGCCACAGCAAACAAAGTTGGAGATAGTTGCAACGAGGAGCCGCCCCCAAGACCGACGACTATGGGGACGGCACCAACCGCCAACAACGATGGCATTCATGAGCATGCAACCCGTCCATATTGCAGTCATATGTGTCTTTAGGACTTCTCCGCCATAGCGTTCTGGACCCCCAATGCCCCAATCTCCGTTCATACATCACGTGGTAATGCCGGTCACGCAATCGACTTTCGCATTTTTCACACACTCCTGCGAGCTCAGCTTGATTGTGGCATGGATTATCACTGCAGTTCGCTCGGAATCACGGGGCCAGAGGTGCTCTTTTCAAGTCAGCACTCGCTTCGCACGGATACACCGTCATTGGGAAGGGGACTGTTCGCGCATTTGTCCCTGATCTGTGCCATGAAGCTCGGGTTTACAGGAGATCACAATACTAGCAGGGCAAAACCATTCCCGCCTGTTTAGACAATTTCGATTGTGTAAGTCCTTACTACTCCGAGCTTGATGTGCAGATTATACACTTCTTGCTACTATCTTGGGGTGGACAAGGACTGAGTCGGCAGGGGTCCATGATCTTCAGAGAGAGATCTCAAAGATGGAAGCTGCTCTTAGCGCTACGGGAGTGGAGTATGAAGATGAGAGACATTCGAATGTGCTGTGGGATGAGGAAAGTAGACGACTGATGCTTATCGATTTCGAGCGTGCAACTCGCAGTGATTGAGCGCAGGCCGCCCCTCAAGACATTATAGGCCCGTACGCATCATGATAACCATCTCATCGAATCCCCTGGACTTTCCTGTACAGAGTCCTGCCCTCGGCCTTGCTGTCACTATGAATCTTTTTACGACTTTCCTGCGCAAGGCGTCCACGACAACATCTTGTGCATCCCATGAACTATTCCATCCAATGCGGCATGCAACGACATGTACCTCTACCTGACCTCCTCTCCTTTCTCAAGTTTGACCTGGAATGACAGGTTAGCTGGTTCTTGGTATCGGGTAAGTCCATTACTTTGGTAGTAGTCTTACCTGTGGCCTGGTCATCCCCTCCGTGATTGGCATGATGCCCAGCTGTGGTCGCGTCCGATTCTAAACGTTCAGCGTAGTCTGATTCCTTTCGAGCACACTGCTTACCCTCCACGATGCTTGCAAGGGGTCCAACTGCCGGGCGAGGGTTCATGGCCGCGTGTTCTAGTTCGGACTGCAGTTGAGCAGATACCGCGGCTTGTACGTCCTTTTCGTCTTGTAACTTGAAATCCTCTTGCGTCAACGTGCCGTCGTGGGATTCGGGGAACGTCATGTCGATGATAAATATGCTTCTGTAGTAAAATCTGCGAAAAGACCACGATGAATCGTCAAGAATTAAATCTTATAAAAATTTCGACCTTCTCAACACTCAGGCCTATGTCGCGCTTAAAGTTTCCCAAGAAACGATCACCAAGCCTCATCAGCAGAGATTGATCCCTAATGAGAGGTTCTACCCAGCACCAATCGTCTCCATCATCAGATTTTCCACTTAAGTTACCGAAAGACTCCACATGCACAATCTGTCAAGTCAGTCCATTCCTCTGGTAATCAAGACGTCCTGCCAACAGCAGCAACAGGCTGACGTGGGCCAAATGAGCCATTGATGGCATAGACCACCTGCATTCTTATGGATATGGTCTACGGTTCGGTATTACTTCCCTACAATTTGCCACTCAGCCTTTCTGCCCACTCTCAAAAAGCTGTCATCGACGTTCCTTAGCAGCCATTCAGTAGACCAAGAGGTCTGATTAGGGTTCTTATCGACACGGATCAGAATGTGTCATTTGATGGATCGTCAAGGCCTTAGGTATCTTTGGTGCTTGTAGTCATGATATTGAGAGTGAGCTATATTTCCCTTTTGGTGCGCCATGCATTCGTTTTCTGTCCGATTGGCTTTCGAGAGGCTCAATGCCTTGATAGCCGCGGGCCGAGGTCATGGCCGACTTACTTGCGATGAGGATGCTGTCTCAAGAGGGCGGTAGTATTACGAGCTTAGCTTGGCGTCGCCTTTGACATCTTCGTCGCTTGGTACTTACCTTCCTGCACCTCAGCTTATCGATTTCGATTACTCTGGGATATGTCAGCCAAGATATTAATAGTGTACAGGGTCGGCAACGACCTGACCGGATCTATCGAACTGGACTTGGGGAGAAACTGAGGAGACTCCTACACAGTCACGGCTTGCATTGTTTGATCAGCCAAGCGACAAGGGGAAGTTATCTGAGGCGTACTTCCAGATTGTGTTCGTGGCGTGGACCTGATGGGCTGAGCTATCATCAGATATCCAGACATTCCTTGTTGACCATTAACGCATGGACGAATGCACGGTATGTCTACCTACAAGGCTAGGCTTGGATTCTGATGGCAATGGGGGACTTATCTATAAGGGAATTGTAGCTCTGCCACGGGCAAAGCGCTGTCGAAATCCCTAACCAACCACACCACGCCAACAGCAACAACAACAACAACAACAACAACAACAACAACAACAACAACAACAACAACAACAATAACAATAGTATAATAGAGCCATTTTACCGATAGATGACCTTACATTAGTTTAGTAATCATTTTGATCACTTGGGTCTACCCCGTGTCACTCCCGAGTCCTTACTCCTATGTCATGATAGCATGCTATACTGTAGCCACCAAGCGCACTCGAACCTGATAAGAACGATGCTGACAATAGCATGCATATCTGACGAGGGCAACGTAGAAGTACTGGGCAAAGAGGCGAGCGCCGCACCAGCCTCCGTTCTGGCCCCTCAATCAAATGGCAAGGGGTGTGTTTGAGGAGGAATATACAAGAGAATAGGTCTGATTCATGTGAGCCTTTTCTGGGTGTACACGGAAGGGGATGACGACGAGTTGTACGCAGAGTGCCAGCCAGATTCTGAGTCATTATACCTCTGCCTCTCTGCCTGATTTCTTTTCAATAGTGAAGGCGAATGATCTTGACACTGGAAGGCCAACGATGGCGCGGCATCTTATGGGGATCTACTGCATACAGATCGGAAATTATGTGCGTAATTAGTAATAATGCGCTTGAGCCGGAAGGGGCTTAGCTGACGGCTAATCGAACACTTTCCAGTGTTTATTTCGAGCTCTCACCAGATTTTTCCATATATCCTTTCAGAATGGCAAGGTTGAATGTTGGAATATATATATATATATATATATATATGACTACCACAGCCAAGAGAACTGTCAGCGGCGAACCCAGTGTTGCAGCCACGCAGAGGTCACGAGGTCGTCCACGGAAGAGAGGCAAGAAGTCGCACGTACAAGGAAATGACGAAGGACCTCGAGAAAGTCGCCGTGAAGTCATGAATCGTGTTGATGACTTGGGAGACCAGGAGGTAGTTTCAGATGATCAAGACGTGGTCATAGATAACGATCAAAATTCATTGGTAAGCTTTCGAGCCTGACCAGTGTTATACTCCCTCGGACGTTACACTGACACTTGACGTAAGTTCATGAGTGTAAAGCACGGTGGAGAGCCTATTCCTGCGACCTCAAAAATTAGGCCAAACCCTATTCTGCCACAAGGGGAGCAAGCATCGACAGGCTTTTTTGCATCCATCAAAAAATCTTTGAGAAAAAGTCTGACCTGGGAGACGGAGACATCTGGGGTCTCGGCCGTTGACGTTGCAAGGGAAAAGCCCAACCAGAGCGAGGAAGAGGAGGCAAGCCGCCAGACAGCAGCGCTACAATTGGCAGACACGTTAGAAAGTCTCGAGCCAGGGACATGGGTCTCTTCAACGGCCATCTTGGACGCTTGCAGGTGTCTTCGATCGGGTGATGACCACATCTTTGATCCTTTGGAATTCAACAAAAATTCCGTGCAGAAATACACGCGTAGGCAGAACGATGATAGCCCCATTGAAAGACATTTCATACCCGCTCATTCCTCGACGCGAGAGCATTGGTATCTAGGCGTGATATCCAAACAGAGTTCTTCAATCTCTGTATATGACTCACTGGCTAGTCACAACCCGCGGTCGATCGACTCAGAGCTGCTGACAACGCTCGCATCGAAAATCTTTCCTGAGCGCAAAGAATGTGTTGTACAGATGGTCAATTGTCCGCAGCAGCCTAACGGCCACGACTGCGGTGTATTTGTTATTGCTACCATCTGCTTTTTGATGGCGAAATTCCGACTACCTGAGAGATACGACGGCGAGGTGTGGAGGTCTACATGTCGGTGGCTTCAGAAGGTCCTAGAAAGGATATTGAGTCCCGAAACAGGGCTAATTTTCAGGATCATACTATAGGCATTAGCCTGACGACTTCTCTTCAGGCTAATGGCTTGGACGAAGTAGTCCAATACATCTCGCAGGAGGCTCACCAGAAGGCGCGAGAGGGCATCTTTGCCACGAAAACGCAGCAAGAAAATCTGGTATCATCTCTTGCATTGATTGGCGACACCCTAGGCGTACTCGACGCTTTACACGCGCGACAGCAGCGGTACGGCGGGTTCTTAGCAACCCAAGTTCAGAAGGAGAAAACTAAGCTCGAGAAGCATCACCGAATCTTGGAGCAATACATCTCACTCGTCTCTGCAGAGACACAGATCACGCTTGCTCAAATACGTACCGCGCAACAAACAATGGAGATCGAATACACAAAATCCAAGACAAGCCTCGAAACTTTGAAGAGTAACACGAGGAGAACCAACACTGCATGCTCGATGATTTCGGACACGAAAAGGAGGTACGAGAACCTGCTTGCACAAGCGAAGATTGAAGAAGGAATATTCAGATCGCAAGTCGATCTTTGGCGCCAAGCATTCGATACGGGCAGACAGAAGCTGGAACTTGTTCCAGCAGGGGATGTGGTGGAAGAATGATAGGGGAGTAGATGCTAGCGTGTCTCCCATTCGGTCTCGTACATGCTTGCTTGCTTGATCGGACTGTCTTTGTCAGGTCCAACTGTGTCGACATGCGTTCCCGTGTCTAGGGATGCGGCATCTACATGACAGACGTCCTCTTCTAGCTGAAACATCAATACTGTCCTGTCCTTCCTGCTATTCCCCGTGATGTCGTGATTATATGAGGTTCCCAAGGACGTACCTGGCCGTCCTGTTTCGCTTGGAATTCACCAATTTGCCCGAGATCCTACAGCTGTATTAGCAAAGCAGGAAGGTGGACCCGTTCCTTTCAGGTTCTTGGCCGTCTCCTCCAGGTGCATCCTATATCATGCCTCGTGTAGATATCCTTATTCAACTTACGGCCCCAGTCCGTGTACACTGACATTGGCCCCGCGCTTCAGGCTACTGCATGAACGGGGTGACAGTAATGGAAGATAGCAACCAAACTTCTGCCCTTTCTTCACCCTGTTGCAGTTCGCCAGGCTTAAGTGTGCCTGCAGCCACGTCGACTCCAGTACATCCGTATGGACAGGCCGATATCTCAAGCCCACTGAGCTATAATGGTGTGACGTTTGTATGAGACGATAGACGTTCACCTACCTATTTGATATCGTTATGCGTTGTAGTCAAGGTGGAGTCGTTACATGTGAGGTAGCCACCTACGCCACGACGCCACCTCTTAGAATAGGCCGTTCGGGTAACCTTCCATATTCTATATAGAATTACACAACCCCAAGCCGACCTCTTTCCTCCCGTCCGACGAGTCACGGGGAAACCGGGATTGCACAAGAACCATAGAGCGAATTTTACAAATGGCCTGGGCGTGGGCATGCCCCTTGCGAACAGGCGGCATACCACCGTCCCATCAAATATGAAGAAGAAGGGAAAGGCAAAGACGGAGATGACACGGTACCAAAGAGAAATGCCAGTACATCCTGCCTTCGCGCTTCCCACAGACTTGCAATACTCTAAATCGAAAAGCAAAGCCAACGCGAAGTCTCATGTGTATTTCAATAGCGTCCTGCCCTCATTGCCGTACGTCTTGGCCATCAGAAAACGTTGTGCAAAGCTGCGGCGAAGAGCCTACAACTTCACAATGTTCGCGGACCAAAATCACGGAATCGGGCCAGCAAAGAGGCGGATGTTATCTCAGAGGACACAGACGGGGTAGATGACAAAATCACCCTGAGTGACGATCATGTCGACTGGGGCGGAGACGGAATCCTCTTTACAAGGAAGCTCGAAATTGCGGCTCTCCCATATACAAGATGAGAAACGTGTGATCAGATGGTTGTAGTTCGTCCGACTGGTGTAACTGGGAGCGTCCGGACGATAGAAAGCTCTCGGGAGGTTCCAAGTTCGTACATTAATCCATCCGAGCTTCATATGAACGCTGCAGACTACTAACGAATATTGCGGTACATAGGAGAAGCCCCAATCGGTATACACCAACTACCTGCCTCGAATCCACAGCCAGCATCATCGCCCTCAAGCAGCCAAAATATGGGCTCTCCTCCTTCCTACGTCACAAGATAATTCCATGTTCGTCTACAAGGGAGGCAAGCTCAAGCGGCCGATGTCTCGCGTTGACTTTTGGAGGAGTGACCCATACAGCCGCATGCTTGCCATGTCGCTTGCGGTGGAGATCAAGAGTGAGCAAACAGGAGCGAGACAAAGGCTCGGAACAATAGGTGGCGATCTGAATGGCGCCGCTGGTCTCAATGATCGCAGGGCGCTGGCCAAGGCGGTTGTAGGAGACGACGGTGCGGGCCTAGACAAACTACTAATGATGGAGTGGTCGGTGAATGATTACTGGTAGGGACCCCTACGTCGGATCCATGGTGGACAGCGCAATCGGAGATAATCGCAATCCGGTCGATCTTGTTCCGCAAATCTTGATATTAGAACCCATGGTGATAGGCTCGGCCCGTTGATACACCTAATAAATAGTCTTGTTGGTTGAGGTACTACAGCTCCGGGCTTTAATCAGAGAAGTCAGGACATATGGGCATCGGGAACGGTGGCCCTGAATAGGCCTTTTCTATAGCCGTTGGAGCTTCTTATATGAAGGTGCTAGCTAGGCGATATGGCCTTTTGTATCTAGTACCAATATTCCCTACCGTGGTCTCATCATAGTTGTGAGCCTGATGTCGCGCCATCGGATTGTAAGAGCGTTGGCCTGCCAAAAAAATGCTTCTCCAGGGTATACCACTCTAACAGCTTGTTGACCATCTCTTTATCCCAGCCTAGGTCGTACGTTTTAGCTTCGGCAGGTCCGATGGAAGAAGACGGTAGCACTGAGGCCAAGTGTAGCCCAACTTCCCCTCTGCTTCAGCGGTCGAAACAGCGAGACGGCGCTTGTCTGCTTCCGAGATCTGTCGTCCCACAAAGTCCTTGATCTCAAAGACGACTTGCGGCTGAGCTCCTTCATCGGCCGTCAAGACGGTGCAAACCACGGGTGTCGGGGATCGTGGCCTTTCCGGTTTCCTGGCCTTTTCGAGGCGGGACCGCGCCACGACAGCGTCCTCGCATGGGGCAGTGGGAAGCGAGGGAGTATTCAAGGGAACATACTGGCAGAGAACGAATGCCGGGTAAGGAGTCGACCCGAAGCCGTGGAAGTTGGTGGATCTGGGCGTGTTGTCCGAAGCCGTCCAAAGCAACGTCTACCTTGTGAAAGTGCAGCCTTCCCATCGAAGGACCTCCCCGCTTGAGCTTCTACCATGTGAATCATCGTATCCGACAGGAACCGGAAGTGCAACCAAGTGCGCGAATGTCTGTCCTAGCCTTCGGCCTTGTCGATCGAAAGAGATGCAATGGACGAACGGACACAATTATTTTCCCCGGCTTCAGTACCGAGTCCTGTTGTGGCGTGAGCGATGACTCCTGCTTGTCCTCGATGTCAACCGGGTGGGCGAAGGGAAAAGCCACTGCCTACCCTGCGTACTCTCGGATTCATGTGGATGTGTAAAGATGCTGAACCCAAGATCCATCTCTGTGCCTAAAAGGCCCACATCCACCTGTCGAGCTGGATGGCTCTACTGCGAAAGGCGTTCCACACTCAAAGGGACTGGTTGATGGCTGCAGCTAACGGCTGTCAGCTATAGAATCATAGAAGACGAGGAGATCTGTGGTATGTACCTGATGTAGGTTTGCTATCAGCTGTGGAATGAGAAGGGTGTGGTGTGCGAGAGTCATGTAAGAAATCCAAGCTTTGTAGGCAAGTACGGATTGGAAATCAGGGTAGACTGGCGATGCCTGTTGATGATGGTGGACTACCATTGTGCCAAGGGCGTCGGTGACGTGAGTGAGTGTGTGCTTGTGAAATGAGGATGCATTAAGATCGCAGTGGCGTGGCAAGCCAAGGCTCAGGCCCGATCGTCTCATAAAGGTCATATGAATTTCAACAGTACTATCTATCGTACCGAGCCTCGTAAGTATGCAAGGCCATGGCCCTCCCTAACACTGTCAAGCTACAATCGTTGAAGGAGAATCATGCACTCTTGAGCGTTCCTAACTCACGCCCTCTTCCCTCCTGCCCTGTCGAGAGTGAGAAGCAGGCAAATATATCGAGGAAGAGCCCGATACTTTCCGACGTCATTAAATCCGTCCCCTTCTCACGCTTTACGCTTCTTGTTCGTGTCGGCCTGCTGGCCGTTCTTCGCGATCTGGTCGCATGCATCGATCCGACCTTGTTTATGTCCATTGACAATCCAGTCGAGAACGTTGTCGATGTCATGATGGAGTATAACCCACTCCTCAGGTCTAGATAGAACGTACGAAGCCACCGAATCCATCTGGTAGCGGACGGTGGCCGTTTTACTCCCACTCGCAATTTCTTCCTCGGCCCAGTTGACATACAGGGAAGCCAGGTGTGGATTTAGGGTGAGCGTGAACGTAAACGACTTGTCGTCGACCTTAAATATTGAACTTTAAGCAGAGGCTCCTGTGATATGTCCAGATGCTTCTGTAGATTGCTTAGCACGATCGGTACTCTATAGTCTCGGGACCTTGCTTACCCGTATCTTCCTCGGTCGTTGCGCCTCGAGCTAGCTTGTTGAACTTGCGGTTTATATATATAACTCTAGACCCTACCCGCGCGCACTGGTCGATTGCCTCTGACGTGGAAGCTCCTCCGCTTTTAACCTCTATACATAATCCGGGATGGTCAAGGTTCGTACACAAACGGGCCCCGTAGATGGAATTGACCGTTCTTGAGCTGCTGTAAATGCATCTTGATGTAAGCCGTAAGTGAGATCTGGCCTCGGGTTTCTGATTCTAGGAATATTGCTGTACAATTGTTCTGCGATTTCCTTACCAAATTCTCATGGAGGTATGGAACCTTTGATGAAGTCTGCACTCCAAGCGCACTTGAGATGGTCTTTTGCCCATGCTCGTTCGATCCATTCGACGGCTTCGACCTCGTCCTCTTCGGCATTGACTGTTCTTGCCCACCTCTCACTGCTCAGCAAGACTCCCCATACGTTGACAAGGAAGGTCAGTTCGTTGTCGAATTCATGATCCTTCGCCAAGCGTTGCAGTCTAACAGCGACCTCGGGCTCTAATATGGACTTGCGTGGTGCTAGGACGATGTTCCGAGTCTTCTTCATTATACCAGCCCCTCGTTCCAGAGCGGCCGAATTGTGTACGAAGATGTTGTTGCGTTCAAGTAAAGACCGGCCAGTGCCCGTGCTGACATCGTTAGACGACGATTTGGCCGCACTGCCCGCGCCTGTGCCGCTTGGCTTTGTGATCTGATCTAGTTGTCGAAGATTGTATTGGGTGAGAGGTAGCTTCTCAGACGGAAGGATAGAATGGAGTGAGGTGGAGGTTGAGAAGGAAGAGGAGCTGAAGGAGGAGGAGGAGGTCGAGAAAGTGGTTGGCGTAGCAGTGAACGACGAGGGGGGAAGGTGTTGAGGATGGCAAGAGCGGCTGAAGCGAAGTAACTGTTGGGCTGGTACCTAGTCAAGACATGTCAGGAGGATCGAGTGGAAGTATGGATCCGGTGGAAGTGATAAGCAATCAACATCATATTGCAAGATAGAAGACAGGAAGGTGAGGAGGGGGAAAAGGGGAGAAGGGTGAAGGGTGATAGGAGATGGTGGAGTGATCATACTGAGGCCAAACTCTCTCCTTCACTGGTTTCGAGCCTCCATTGTTGTATCGTGCCGTCATCGTCATCATCACAAGGCTCCTCCAAAGAGGAAGATGGGGATCTTTTCTTTCTCTTCGGATGAATGAGGATGGAGCGATATCCCACGAATGTTACAGTGGGTGGACCATGGGAACAAGTTCAGGTTCTTCCTAACCCTATCCATACTAGCGTCTTGGCACTGTGGAGCTCTTCCGTTGCTGTGTTTTTCACTCTTTGTCGGCGTACTTAGGGAAGTACAGAATCATAATCACGTTGTTCAAGACGAATGTCCCAGGGGATCATAATAGTAAATCTAGTGCCCTAGTTCTATTTCTAATCCTAGCGGGCGGAGGGGTGCTTGCTTCTTCTCAGGTTCCAATTCCGTAGGCAAGCAGGGTACACGATACTTGATCTAATCATATCACTTTTTCTCCTGCGCCAACTTTTCTCGCGCCACCTCCATAATGTGCTTTGTGAACCATGGCCAATACACTTCCGTAGCCCACGTCTTGAGCATCTGCATCAGTCGGAAAAGTCGGAAGATGCCTAACAAATCCGAGGTACTACCCTTATTATCAATGTTCATTGGCCCGAGAATCACAATGGGCGCAGTCTCTTCATCGCTCTCGCCAAACGCCACGTACAATCTCCATTCATCCCCTATAACTATCCAGCCAAGAATTGGTAGGTTGCTGACACGTGATTCGGGCGATCGGAGCTTCCGGAGGTGGATAACCCCAGCGGCGAGCCAGGTTCGGAGTTGCGACTGTGCCTCCAGATCCCCTTTCCCGTAACGTTTGATCTCTATGCCCATAAAGAGGGCCAGACCACTGGAATATTCTTCTGCCATTTGAGACAGTTGGGTTGGACCAAGGCCCGCGTAATGCTGTTTGTTGTCTGGACAATGCTTGGAAAAGGCCAAGCAAAGGTCGATCTTCCTCACGATTTTGGTCTCGTCCTCAAAGATGGGTAGGTGCTCGTCATCGATGAGGTGCGATTGGCTGCACCAATTAGTTGAGTCTGGAGAACGACAGAGAGTACACTAACATGGACAGCAATTCCAAGAACGGATGTTTTGGTGTGATACAGTCACTTCCAACGTATCCCCACTTCATCACCCGCTCGACAACACCCTGCCATGCATTCTCGTCCGTGAGATCTTGTCTGCACGCCGCCGCCGCGTTCTTGATCTTTTCTACCTGGCTCCATAGTTTCTCAATGGATTTTGCCGAGTAAGAAGCACTGGCATCGACTCTAGACTCGAGCGATTGAAAATTTGGTTCTAGTGCCAGGACGCGGCTCTTGGGATACATTAGCTAGAGGGGATAATATGCTGGGGTGCAGTGCCGGATACCTTTAAATCTATTGGAATTACAGGTGCTTCACAGTTCTCTTGTATATGGGTGTACAGATCCAAGACATGCTGTGGTATAGGCCCTTGAAAGGATGCTAATGTCGACGACTCGACAGGAGGTGTCGCTCGAGACAGGCCTTGCAAAATCTTGGTAGTGCTTTGAGAGCTTGATAGAGGTTTCTTCTTCGTAACGATCTGACCTCCGCTTGGCTGTAGTCCGTGGAATGGTCCGGTATTTTCTTGCGCGGCCATGGCCTGGGCCAAAAGTGTTTGCCTTGTCCCTAAGATCTTTTCTAACTGGGTGTTCTGTAAATCCAGCTCTTTCTCAAGAGCTTCTAGCCTTTGAGAATTACACTTGATCGCGTCGATAGAAGCGGTAACCGCAGTCGTGAATGAAAGCCTTCCTCGGCCTTGCCAGGCCTGTGGTTCGTTCGTTTGGTTCACCGCTCTTCGTTTCCAAGGCTTTCGCTGATATTCTTCCTCGATCTTTTCGAAGATGACGCAGTCGGAAGGCGCGGGAGGAGACAGCTCTCGATATCGTTTTGCTCTCACTTTCAACGAAGACGGTAGGTCCGTCACGAGCATTGGTTTTATGGCTTCATGTGGCACTGTTGCTGACGTCTCTTCACATGATGAGGGGAACAGGGAAGCAGAGGATCCAGAAGATACCAATGCTTGTGTCGGCTAGTAACGTAAATTAGTAGATGAAGATATAATGTATGATGAGTGGGTTGGGAAGAGGAGGGGGAATGGGAGATTACGACGTAGTGAATGAGAGGCCTACAGCGGTATGCATGATTTAGTGCGAGTTCCAGAAGTGAATTTTGCGTTTGCTTGTATGCCGTGCTTTCGATATAGAAGTGTTATGGATGGATCGATGCGAGAAGTTTGGCAGGATAGCTCGCTCCAAGCTATTCAAAGCTGCAAGAACCGTGAAATCCGGTCTGTATGCTGAACAGATAAGTCGGAAAGAATGTACAATAGTGAATTAGTTGAATGATACCTATTGCTTCATGTGCAGATGCAATCATTCCACTCAACAATCAATGCGTATGACAAGAGGCTATTCAGCGTGTGCAAGACCAATGTGAAACCTTGGCCGTGAAACCCCCCCCCCCCTCCCCCTTCCTTAGATTGAAATCCATATAAATGGTAAAAATTGCTTTCATGTCAGTCCATAATGAAATAAGAATGCTGTCACAATTTTGTCTTAGCCTGTCACGCGATAAGGCGGTACGCGTACACCCCATCCCGGTCCGCGTACTACTACAACTCCCCTCATTTGGCATAGCGGGCTGCGGGCGGGACCATCCCGAGTGGTCGACTGAGTTGAAATACTAATTCATCGGCTCCTTGGCGCTCCGGATGCCGCTATCCGTCGTGCCGGCTTGACGGCAACAACTACTCAGCGCATTATGATACAAATCATGCTTATGGTATACGGATTTCTACGGGCAGTCTGACGGTCTAAAGACCTATAAAATCCGTCGATTGGCGGGAAAGTTATGGGCAATAGCATGATGTGACCTGCCGCCCTATCAAGAAGGGCGCGGAGATATTTTGGTTCGGCGCCAAGGTTTCGCATTGGTCTTGCAAACGCTAATTGTCTTGGCATGTAGAATCAACTTTTACTGCCACACTCGTCAAGACGGGGAGAATCTGCGTCGAGATCCACCCCAGTAGGGTATAGGATGCATGCCGCCTGGTGAGGGTGAACAACGTACCAGCAGGGGTGCTTAAGGCCCGAGGGTGACGTCCAGTGTCACCCTTAGGTAAGGTAAGTCTCCTCCCAACCCCCACCAACACCGCGTAACGCACCTCATCAGCCATTGACACCGTTTGCCCCTTACCCACACAACCAATCGCCATGCAAATGGAGCCATCGTTCAATCATACCCCCAGGTGTGCAGCGTTTGAACCACGACCCCATCGTCCAGCAGGGTGGCGTTGCGCGTTGCAACTCAGTCACAGCGATTCTCTCACGGTCGCAACATTTCGGGGGACCCTTCCGGGGCCTAACTCACGGCCCAACCGCCCATGAATCAACTCCAACATCCCGGAACTCTCAAAGCCTAATTAACGTCTCTCAACTTCAACGCATTAAGTAGGACTGTCACCAAAGCTCTCGGGGGGGCTAGGTAAGCTGGACGCCCCTATAAGTCTCCTATCGCGGTGGTAGCCGGGGCAGGAGCTATCTCGACACCCCAGGGGCTCTCTTGACACTCTGGGGGCCCCTTCCAGCGTAGGCACGCACATTTCATTCAGATACTGTAGGGATAGATATCCATTCCAGGGGTAGGTACCCTAGAGTTATAGGTCTCACCCCGGCCGTCCCAAGCCGATACTACCAAACAGCCTAGAGAGTTGCTCACACAAACGAGAATATAGCCAAACATCAGTTGCCGTCGCGCATATGCGAACATGGGATCTCCGATTCTAGGCACGTACCTCTTAGATCTTGACTGGGTCTCGTACTTGCTATGTCCCAAACCAGAGTATAATGCGCAGGGGAGAGGCCCATTTGATTCCCATGTATTTCACACTGGTACTGACCTGGCGATATACCAGCGCGCACTCCGTTTGAAGAATATTTCAATACCTGTACGAAGGGGACTATTCTGAGGACACTGCCACGGCACTTGAGGGGTTTGGTAAGCTTTTCAATCTCCAGCAATTTTGCGTATCATTGATTTGATTGAAACAGAAGCCGAGCCGGGACTATTAAAGCATCCCAGACACTTCATGCTAGCCAGTCAGCTTGAAATGTGTGGATTAAAAAGGCTGGTCCTCGAGCGGTTTCAATCCCAACTGCGAGAAGACTGGCGAGTGGAGGACCTGGTCGATTGCATCGAAGAAACATACAAATACCAGAAACAAAACCAATACTGCTTGCTACTGAGACCGATTGTTGCGGAAGCGACGCTGGCATACTTTTTAAAAAGACTAGTTACGACCGTTTCCATGAAGGGTCTAAAGGAAATTGAAGACTTTAGAACTGATTTGATGAATTTACTGATAACATAGGTCTATGCATGATCGATCTGGGTTTGAATCTAGTCGATTTAAGGAGTTTTTAGAATTTTTATATGAAAAATCGTGATAAATTACCTCTGTTACTTGTTCTGGTAAACAGTTTTTATCTAGAAGAGATTGTGACATTGCCCTGCATTACCAAGAACACATTGGTCATGACCTCGTCCTCGTTCTATGCCTGTGCGCTGGATTTCTGGAATGATCGAATGCTTCCTCGGAAAACTGAGATGGCGAGAGAGACGCCCTCGGTCGCTCTGGCCAAATAGCACAAGAAAGGCGCTCCAGCCGCAAAGCGCGTATCGTCATGCTTGCAATTTCACCCACGATGTCGTCAGTGGCCTGGCAAGCGGAAACCTAAGCCCCACGGTAGATGGTTGGAGCGGCGCCCGCCTTATCCTGGTTCGTTCACCGGAATTGGAGAAGGGGGCAGAATTGAAGAGGCGCGCCAGAATGGGAGGTGCGCCAAAATTGGAGTGGTGCCAGGATTGAAAAGGTGCGCCAGTATTGGGAGGGGTGCGTCAGAATTGGAGTGCTGCGCCAGAATTGACGAAAGGGTGGCAGTTCTGGAGCAGTCTGAGAATCTGGGATCAGTTCTTCCTACATAAACGGCTTCATCATTCGATGTGCTCTCTCGATTTGCCTCTGTAAATGAAAGACCTATGGTCCACATATCTCTGATAAATATGTGAAAGCGCTAATGACGACACTTCGACAAAGCAACTTAGAACGTGCGGCTTGCCGGGAAAAGTTCCGCCAGTAACTATCTAATCACATTCGTACAATATCGCCTTCTTGTGGAGAATATTGAATGCTGACGGAATATGAAGTGACCAACCTCGGAGTCTCGATTCAGCCTGCAGAAGTACGGTTGGTTACAAGGGCTGATGATACGTATATCTGGCGAACATTACCAGAAAAACAGTACCTCTTTCAGAAACATTTGAGCAAGCATTCTGTTGGGGCTTATAGAGAAACATGTCGAGAAGTCGGTATATCATTTAAAGCTGCCCAAAAGCCTCAACCAAGCAAAGCTGCCGAGGGTAAACTGCTCGAGAAGAGACGAGGAGCTACTGCAGGTTTACTTTCCATTGCTAAGCCTTGACTGACGTAATATTACAGCAGGAAGTGCAAAACCTGATGGGTGTAGTAGAATACTTGAGAAACACAGCAGTAAAGTCTGTGGATGAGTTCCGAAACAGACTCAAGCTTGACCTGAATCTTTTCTCTAGTCGATGAGTGTGTTGGTTAGAGAGCTTTACATCGGTTTGCGTGAGATATGTACATAGGCGGAAGGAAGAAGGAGGATGAAGGCGTCAAATCGCCCATATTGAATCAGCTGACTGGGAACCTATTAACGTCCGTCCCTGGGTCGAGAGACGCACCCTGTTACGAGACAAAGTATAGGTACTTTGATTTCAACCGACTCTGACTTTGTGAACGTATCGAAATTTCCCGTAGTTCTGTAACGTCCGTCCTCGGGTCGAGAGACGCACCCCGTTGCGAGACAAATTAAAATGTCCCTCCACGGGTGGCAGAAAACCCACCGTGCCGGAAAGTACGACAGGTACCTAACTTACTTCATACTAACTTACTTTCCATTATCTCTATAAAAAGTAATACGCTCTAAAAGCTTTCTATTCTATAGCTCTATCCTCTTATTAAGTCGATAGATAGCCATCCAGGCCACCACTTGCTAGGACGTGAGACTACTTTTGGAGATGTATAGTGGCGCTATATTCAGGTACAACCGTCTGGACTTTTCAGGCTGTACAAACCCAACCGCGTAGCGATAAATCTGAAGATCGTCAAGATCCTTATACATATCACCGGGAAAGGATCCTGCTTTTACAAGCATGTTTTTCTATGTGAAGTGCGGCCGGTACTTGAATAAGATATCGTCGGACAATTTTTATGTGGCGGTCTTGGCATTCCTAGAGAAAATCGCATAATTAGCCTAGTCCCTACACTAAAATATCCTATGAATCCCTACCCTTATATTCTAACTATATTAGTCTTAATTAAGTAATTCTAAAGCCTAGATACCTTTATTCTTTAGTATTTTAGACTTCCTAATAATATCTAGCTATTACGTAATAGTTAGACGTAAAAAGGCGTCTAAGCGGCCTACCTCTAATAATATATCTATAATAGTATAAGCTTCTTAACTAATAACCTTATATACCTAGTTAATATACTATTAAGGTAGTAGAGCTATTACCCTATTTAGTATATATCTATATTTCTTAAAGCTAGACTACTTATCTATAATACTCTTATCTAGGAAAATAAGCTATTCTACTTACTAACTTATAAGACGAAGAATCTAATTAGTTCTTAGAAACTAACTATATTAGTATATAATCTTTTTTACCTACTTTCTACTCTAGCTAATTTACTTAATTATTATATTAATAGCTTATTATATTATAGTAATATTAAATTTATCTTAGAGAAAATCTTATATCTTATTTTAATAAGCTATTAGCTAATATACTAGGAAGTTAAGAAGCTCCTTTATATAGTATATTAATAGTATAAGATAGTAACTATCTTATCTAAGTATATCTCTTAGCTATTAAATTAATTTATACTTTACTTAATTACTCTTCTTTTATTTAAGTATCCTCCTCTTTATTAGGATAGCTAATAGTATATCTTTATTACTATATCTAAGAAGTAGATAGCTAGCGACTTCCTCTTATAAATAAGAGCTATTAGCCTAGAGTATATTATAGTAGAAGGAGGTAGTAGAGGTAGTAATAATAATAAAGGTATTAAGTAACTAGTATAATTATATAATTATATATAGCTTTAATTATAATATATTTAAATAGCTTAGATATCTATTAAGTACTTATTATAAGGTCTAGAGATATATTAGTAGTTATAATACTAATTATACAAGGATTTTCTAATTTTCTCTAGGAATACTAAGACTACTACATGAAAATTATCTAATAGTAAGACTTATTTAAATATAGTATAAGCGGCTTAGGCTCTACTACTTATATAGCCTAGCTATTATTATATATACTCTAGTATTACCTATCTTAGGTACTATACTACTTTAGATTTTCTATACTATTAGAAATTAAGGTAATTAGCTCTATTATACTAGTAGCTTAGTAATAGAAATATTAAATTATTTTATAATACCTATATTCTTACTTCCTTAGAATATTATATATATAGCTTATAATTATATTATTTAATAAGCTATAAGCCTAGTTATATTACTACTTATATAATACTCTTTTATATAAGTATTATAATACCTTACTTATAATAGAATTTATAAACTATTATAAAATATTATAATAGATATCTACTAGCTAGATAAGATTCTAATCCTCTTCTTTTTTAACTATAAAAAATACTTTTATAATTAACTAGATAAATTAATAAGTAAAAGATAGAATATATATTCTTATATCTTACTAAAGTTAAAGGAGTAGTAAAGTAATAAAAGATAAAGCTAGGCCCTATATATATTACTTAAATAAAAAAGCTAGAGATAAAGAAGAATAGTACTATTATATAATATTATTAAACTAGGCTACTAGAACCTATTATAGATAATAGTATAAGGTATTAAAAGTTCTTAAAATACACGTAGTTAAATAGAGAGGTTAAGTTAAAACTAAGTAATAATTGTAACTATAAGTTTTTATTAATTATATAAATAATTTATTAATCTATTCTTTTATTAAGGAGTAGTTAGTAATAATACTATATATATAAATTACTATAATTACTATTATAAGAGTATTATTACTATTATATTTTAACTTAATAATATTAGAGTTAGTAGTAAAAAGGTATTATATAAAATAAGTATAGATAATAATATAATAGAGGTTTATAAAGATAAATATATATATATATATATAGTAATAAAAGTTACTAATTCTACTATATATATATATACTATAATATAATATTATAGATTCTAGCCCCTAGTATCTAAGAGCTAGTACTTATACTTAATAATTTAAGGCGCCCCTAGTAGCCTCTAGCTATAAGGGCTTCTATCTCTAAATTACTAATATAGACTTCTATCTTTAAATTACTAATATAGAATACCTATTCCTATGTTTTTACCTAATTCTAGCTCTATTAAATACTTATCTAATTAGACTATTAATACCTATTCTACTACACGCTAGTATCTCTAGGCCTTATACTAATTTAGCCGCTATTTTACATGTATCTTTTAGAGAAGTAGGTACTTTACTACTAGCTAATTACTAATTTTATACTCTTTAAGTCGTCGCTATATAGTATATCTACTAATTTTAACCCCTAGCTCTTTCTTAAGGTTTAAATAATATATCTTTAATTTAATCTAAATTATATAAAGGAATTTATACTCTACTTATACCTCTAAGAGTTATAAATAGCTAGATCTAGGCTAATCCTTTTATAAGGGTTAAGTAGTAAAGTTTTTAATAGTATAATAAAATATTAATCTTAAGATAGTTTTAGTACTTAAAATTATCTTATACCCTTAACCTACTATATATTACCTAATAATATAACCTCTTATAGAAGGAGTAAGATACTTCCGCTAAAGCTTAGTATAAGATCTAGAGGTAATAGGAGTTATAGTTAGTATATAGGATATAGGGGGGAATATAAGTTTTTTTTTATATTCTTACTTAAATACGAGATAGTACTAAAACTTATAGCCTAGTACTATACGTTAGCTTAGTTAGCCCCTTACTACTTAAAAGATACTATTAGCTACTATTTAACCTACCCTAGTACTATAGCTCTAGATTCTAATATAGGGGGCGCCTTACTCCTATTTATCTAAATCTACTTATTTTATAGAACTAAAAGTCGCGCGTACTATAAGTATATTTAGAAGAAGAAAAAAACTTAAGGAAGAAAGCTACCCCTATATTTTATATTATAAATAGCCTTTAAGTATCTAAAATATATCTAGAGTAGTCTACTAAATAGTCTGTTATAATTCTAATTACTTATATACTTACTATACGCGTAATTAATAACTCTAGTTAATCTAGTTTAAAGACGCGTTTATAAAAATAATAATAAAGGCTCCTTTAAAAGCTATTCTATAATTATATTATATATATAGCTATATATACCTTAAAATATATATTTAAAAGCCTATCCCTTATATATAGCTATTATATTAGAACCTAGCTAATATATATATAGGATATTATATATAGGATATTAGGGGGAGATTTAAGGTATCTAAATTAACTTACCTTTTTATAAAGGTCTTTTTAATATTACCCTAGAATAGATAAGTATACTAATCTCTTTATAACTCCTATATCCTTTATCTCTACCTTAAAGCCCTTAGGCGGAATATATCTAGCCTTCTAATAAGAAGCTATTAATAAGGGAAAGCTATTAATAGAGGGCTATTATTATAATATAAGGTACTATTTAAGAGTAGGATATAATACTAGTAATCTAGAATTTAGATACTATTAGCTAAATAATACAGGGGTTTTATAGTAGCTAGTAATAGGGGCTTATATAGAATAATAGTAGGATTATTTCCTATAGATAGAGGGATAGGGGCGGTGTTAGGTACTATAACTAATAGGTTGAATAGTTAAAAGATATCTAGCTATCTAGAAGGTATAAAGAATAGCTAAGTATATTACTAAGGAATAATCCTTAGTAGCTCTCTATAGAAGCCTTCTATAGATTATATTATAATGATATACTAGGAATAGAAAAAGATGTTAACGCCCTTATTAATATATAAGGTAAGAAAGTAATAATAAGGTAAGAAGGTAATTATAATACTACTACCTTATAGTTATTTACTAGGTCCTAGGCATTTCCTAATTCCTTAATATTTATCTATTAATTATAATAGGCCGTATAACCCCTCTACCTTATTAGGTATTCTATTACCTAGCTACGGCCTTTCCTAATAAGGCGCTTATTAATTAGCCGTTCTATCTTAAAGGATTTAGTACTATTAGTATCCCCTTTAATAAATACGGAGGGCGGCTCTTTAAGTTAGGGCTAAGAGAATAGGTTATTATCTAGGTACGGCTCTAACTAGGCTATAGTAAATATATTATAAATCCGCTAGTATATAGGTATAGCTAGGCGGTAGGCTAGGCGGCTAATACGCTTAATAATCTTAAAGGGACTAATAAACTATTAGCTATATTTTCTACTTATAATAGATAGGATAGAATACCTGTAGTAAAGACGGAGTTTTATACTATCTCTTATATAGAAAAACTAAGGCTAATAGTGGTAATTATAGTAGAATTTAGAATATATTTAAGTAAATATAATTATGTTAGAGGCCTAGAGACGGGTAATATCCCTTAATATAGCCTATTTTTTATAGGTACTAAGGTCTAGCAGCTAATTAAGTAAAAACCTATAAGTAACGTTATTTAAGGACTAACTACTAGGGGTAGAGAGCGAGTTATTATAGCTTACCTAGATAGCTAGGATAGTAACGGGCTAGGAAGCTATATTTTCTAAAGTAGATATCTAGAATTATAAAGTAATTTCTATATTTTAGTTAGTACGCTTACTAGAGCTATTAGTTTATAGGTAATAAGTAGTTAAGTAAAGAAGTTTAATACTAAGCTTATTAAATAAGGTAGTCTAGAGTTTACTTAGGAATTTATAATCTCTATTAGAGATTATTTATTTAGGGAGACCCTAATCTACTTTACGTAGTCTCCTTAGTAACCTATTAGTCTAATCTACCGCGGTAAAGGTAGCTTTCCTAGGATTTAATATAGTTTTCTAGGAGAATTTATCTATAACTATTAATATAGTATTATAGCCTTTTATTAATATTAGTAAGGTAAGAATAAAATTAATTATTAATATATAGAAAGGTACTAGTAGTAATATTATTAGCTATAATAAATTATAAGGTAAATAGCGTAGGGTTCAATATAATTAGTATTATAGATAGTAGCTAAGAAACTCTTAAAGCTTCTTAATAAGGCCCTTAATATACTATTACCTAGATAAGACTTTATAGTATTTAGTAAACCCTATATATTCTAAATATATAATCTTAAGAAACGCCTTAATAGCTAGTCCTAGAATATATAAGTAGTTAGGTCTACCTATATTAAGCTTCTAGATAAGTCTATTAGTAGCTTAGTAGAAGGGAAGCTTTATATAGTCTTCTACCTTAAGGTAGTTATTACTATTAAGGACCTTCTTTACCTTATACTATAATAAGTCTACCTTATAACTATTAATAAGCTATTAATAGAGACCTAGGCTAATCTTAATAAGACTAGTAGTAGTATAGGCGTAAGTATCCCTATAGGGTATTAAGTTCACCCTCTTTATTCCTAGCCGCTTTTACGGCGGTAGTACTATAAAGTCTAGATAAGGTATTAGGAACTACGTACTATTTCCTAGGCTTATAGCGAAACTTAATGTTATTAAATTACTAGATATATTTAGAAGTATAGACTAGGCGAAGGTTTAGTTTAGCTATAGATAAAGTTAATATAAATATTTATTTAATAATTCTAAGGGCCGTACTATAGTTTATATAGACTATAGTCTACGGTATAGACTCTATTATATAGTAGACCTTACCTAGAATCTATATAATCCTAGCTAATATAAGCTTAGTAAGCTAATATTATATCTCCGTATCCTTTAGTAGATAACTAAGAAATAGAATAGGCCGAACCTAAGAATAACTAGGGTATTTCCTATCCTTAATAGCGCCGTTAATATAATATATTATTACGCTAAAACTAAAAACCTTACTAGTATTAAGATCTATAAATAGAATAATTTTATTATTAAAATATAATAGAAAAGTAGGAGATAATAATACCTTTTATAATACCTTAAAAGAGGTAAATTCTAACTTAGAAGGGTCTATTAATAGCCTTTATCTTATAAAATTCTTATATTTATTTCCCGCCTTAGGAGCTAATATAAGTATAAGGGTCTTTCTATCTTATAAGGGCTTAGAGATAGCCGCGTAGTAGGTAATATAACTACGTAGCTAGCCTATTATTTTAAGATAAGTTTCTAGTTATAAAAGAGACTCTAGAAATAAGAGCCTTAATATAGCGAGAAGCTTATCTTCTATTATAGATAGCTTAAATAAATTAACCTTCTATCCTAATAGCTAGATTAAAAGGTATCTAAGGAAGGCTTTAATAGGATTTACTAATATCCTATACTTTTATAGTATAATAAATACTTATTAGAGATACTAGATATACTCCTCTAGAGTTTTAGAGTAGATAATAATATTATTAATATATACCTTAGTAAATTTCTAATAGGTATAAAGGAGGTAGTTAATCTAATACTAAATATAGGCTAGTAAGTTCTTATAACCTATAATAGTAATATTAAATAATTCTTAGCCTTAATAGCTAATAACCGTAAGCTTATAATAGTTATTAGGATATATACGCTAATAATAGAAAAAACTAGTAGTCTTTTATAATAGTAATTATCTCTAACTATAAAGGTAAGACGTAGATATTAGGGTATATAATAGTATTTAATCTATAGATATTAATAACTACGCGGCCTTTATATTTCCTATTAGGTATAGTTTTTTAAATAATAAAAATAGGGAAATTAAAGGGTATTAACTTAGTTATCTAGTAGAGTTAGTCTTATTTATAGAGCTTATTAAAGGTATTATTAAAGACCTTCTTTAACTTAGTATTAAGGGGGTAAACCCTAGCTATTTTAAGAACCTTTTATTCCTAATTAGACTTTAATAGAATTCTTATCTATTCTTCCTAAGGAACGTCTATAAAACTACCCTCTTCCTAGAGTTTTAGGAATTTATTAATAATATCGCGTATCAGCTAATATCTATTATAAATAGTAGTACTATTAGGTATAATAAAGTCTTTTATAATAGGTACTACTATAATATTAGGTATAGTAGGCGTAAAGGCTTTTATAGGAGGTATTAATACTAAAGGTAAAGGAGACGCTAATATTACTAGTATTACTATTATAGAAGTAGCAACTACCTTATTAAAACCTTTTAAAGCTAGCTAGTTTAATACTTACTCTTTAAACGGCGAGTTACTAATTTTATAATATCCTTAATTCTAGATATTATATAGTAATATCTATTAAATTCTAATTTTTAAACCGTTTCTAAATAATAGTTTTAAGGTACTATTACTACCTTATCTCCCTTATTTTTTTTACTAATATTACTAATAGAGAGGCGTTAATAAAATAGGTATAGAGAGATAATTCTTAATAACTATTAGGTTTAAAGAAATAGTTATAGTCTAGTAATAAGGTATAATATACTAGGATTTATATCTAAGAGTTAGGAGGTATAATAATTATTTACTTAATATAAATTAAGTATACTACCGGTTTTCCTTATACCTTTATCTATAATATAATATATATATTATAACTACCTATTAAGGCCCTTAATTATAAGGTTAAGATATTAATCTTTTTAGGTATTATAATATCTGTCCTAATTAGTATATTTACCTTAAGGTTATTAATAATATAAATCTCCTAGGGGGATATTATTATAATAGTATTTCTACCGTTATATTTTCTAGGCAGATAGAGAGGTAATATTATATATTTTATAGTAATATACCTTATTAACCTAATACTTCTAACTATTATTAGGCTAGCTATTATATTAATTTATAAGTTAGAGATAGAAGCCTTTAAGTAGGCTTAGTTACCTAGGCTAATACCGTAGCCTATATTAAGGTATATAAAGTCTATTATACTACTAGGTAATAGCCTTACCTTAGCTATTATATAGTAGTATCCGCGGAAGGTATATCTTATACTAACCTCCTTAGCTAAGTTTATAAAAGATATAATAATATTATTAGACTCTTCTATAATAGCTTAGGTAAACCCTAGTTAATTACCTAGATAGTAGATATTAGGAGAATCTAGTAAAACCTAGGTATTAGGAAATCCTAGATAAAGTAATATAAATACTTATTATCCTTTTCTAGAGCTATTAAGGTATTAATATAACTAGTTTTTTAAGGAAAATAATATATAATAACGCTAGTACTAATATACTAAAGTTATACTTATAAAGGTAAAGTATTACTCTACCTTATTATCTTATTAAGGCTAGTAGTAATTAAGGTCCTTATTAGCGTAGTAGTTATTATTTTCTAGAATTACCTTAGATACGCCGACGTCTTCTAGAGAGGCTTAGGAAGACTTAGTATTATCCTAATACTAGGTTTCCTTAGTAGCTTAATAAGCTATACCTTAAGGACGGCGGGGTTAATATCTTATAAGATAACTTAACCCTCTTTAATATCTACTTTAGTATCCGCCTTAAGAGCGGGGATTAAACTAGGTTATTATAATTATTAAAGTTAAACCTAATACGCTAGGAGATATACTAGGGGTATTTCCTACCGTAATTTATAGAGGTTAATAAGGTACTAGTAAAGGCTAATTTTACCTTACCTAATTATAGGGGTTAGGCTAATAGGTAGGTCTATTAGTATAGCCTTCCCCGTAGTTACTATACTGTTACGACCCGTTCGCCTCCTGACTAGATGGCTCTGGGGTCTGGGTGGATCTCGTAGAGAGGAGTGTTAAGGACTAAGATAAACAGGCTTCGTACTAAACTGGTCTGGTACAGGTGTAGTATTATATTCAGTGTCTAGGAGATAGTCTGGTTGATAACATGAGTTGAGCACGAAGCTCCTATCTAGAGAAGAAAGCACGCTCTCTATATAGATATAGGAAAGCCTGCCAAGAGGTGTGTTCAATCCGCTTAGTAACTAATCAACCTAATCACGTTCTATCTATTTAGTAACTAATCGATCTAATCACTCCTGATTAGTTGTCTTAGCAACTAATCATTCCAGCTTCTTCTCTCTGTATGCGTATTATAGGGACTGCAAGTCCTAGCTATAACATATACGCCGGAAATCCCTAAAAGAAGGGCGGCTAAAATAGTAGATAGTAAAGAAATAGTAGCTTAGAAAAACTACCTTAATAATTATTATTCTAGTATTAACCTATCTTTACTACTAACTTTCTATTAGCCTAATACTACTTCTAAGAATACTCCTTAAGAGCTAGTTAATACTATATATCCGCCTTACTATCTAAGGCTTTAAAGAACTTACTAAGAGTTATAATCCCTATTAGCTTATTAATAAATTATTAGTATTCTAAGGTAAGGTTATTCTATATAATAGATAACTAGTTAGGAATATCTTTAAAATTAGCGGCCCTTATATATTATAAGAGGCTTTATATAAAGACTTATAATAATTTACCTTATCTTATATCTTCCTAGGTATACTTCTCTATTTATAATTTAGAGATAGTAATAGATTATCTTTCTTTAAAGCGTTTAATTAAGGTATTAATCTAGGACTTTAATAGAGTAGTTTAAAAGAGATCCTTTTCTAGAGCTGTAAGCTCTATAAAATACTACTTATATACCTTACTACGTAGATATATAAGTAATATATTAAGGACCTTATTTTTAACCTTAGAAGTTATAAGATCTTATAGCCTATTAATAAACTTATAGATATCTTAATAAAAAGTATAATATCCTTAGTAGATAATTACCCCCTCTCCTTCTATATTAGGAAAGAAATATCCTACGTCTTTAGCCTCAAGTAAGGTAGGGCTATTATTATTACCCTATCTATTAACGCCGTCCTAACTAGGGGGACTTAGAGGCCCTAGGGCACCTAGGGGACTAGGTTATAAAGGATTATACCTTATATAGCTTATAATAGTACGTTTAATAATTACTTTAATATTTTATTCTACTATTATATTTTTAGGGCTAATTAGTTAGTTATAAATAGCTTCCTTAGCTAATATAGCCCTAGTTATTATAATTAGGGTAGTCTTAGAGAAAGATAATAGTAGAAAAGATAAAGGTAATAGTAGAGTTAGTCTTATTAAAGAAGGATTTTTCCTAATTAATACTAGCTCTAATAAATAATAGCGAGCTACCTAAATCTATTAGTTACGCTTAAATTTTTTAACTATAGTATAAAGTAAGGGTTTATCTACTATCTAATTAATTAGATAAAGGTCCTTAGTACCTACTTCTTCCTTAAGGCTAACTACCTTAAGAGAGGTGGATCTTAAGTAATAATAGCCCTAAGTAAGACCGCTTAGCCTAGGAGGCCTAAGATTTCCTTTAATAATTAAGGAGATAATTTAATAATTAAAATTATCTAGAAGGTTAGCGTAGATATAACTAGAGGTAATAAAATTAGATAACTAAAAAGTAAGTATAATTATTTCCCTATTTATAAAAGCTAGCTTAAGGAGGATTATCTATTTATAAGGCGTAGAAACTATTAATAAGATAAATATAATAAATATAA
>JAABUX010001767.1_pt1 | contig 31866 bp, 32 predicted proteins | sample 5561851 | NCBI WGS metagenome assembly JAABUX01 (sample SAMN10711883, study PRJNA513361) | rock metagenome | isolation source: Antarctica rocks | place: Antarctica: Victoria Land, Richard Nunatak red sandstone | collected 2016-01-03
TTCAGTCGTTCTCGTCGATCGCGGGGCTCTTGAAGTCCAGACCCAAGAGCCCCGCGGCTTTTTTTCGGATTTCCTCAAAAAGCTCGAGCCGCTCGTTGCGCCGCTTGAGTTGTCGAATCTCACGTTCAAGCTCCAGGATACGTTGCGCGTCGGCGCGCTGCGCTTCTCGCGCAGCAGAGCGCTTGCGCACGATGCCGCTGTCGAGATCACCGCGCTCGCGCTCACGCCGCCACCCGTAGAGCTGAGACGAGTAGATGCCTTCCCGGCGCAGGAACGCACCAACGGTTCCCGGTGCGCAAGCATCGGCCTCGCGCAGTATTCTTACCTTTTCTTCAATCGAAAAACGCCGCCGCTTGGCCTTCTCGATGATCTGCGTGCTCGGCGAACGAGTCGCCGAACCATTGCTCGTTGCGTTGGACATGGTCTGCTCCTTGCGGCCCCACCGTGAGCTTATCGTTACTCGGGAACCGGCACCACATCATCCTGACACATGGGGGAACGAGCAGCGCACGAACCTCAATTGGAAGCTGCGCGTCAGAAAGTACGAGCGCCGTTTCGGCCGCCCGATGCTTTCGCGCAAGGAGCTCGACGTAATGCCGAACGTCCAAATAGCGGCCGTTTTTGCCGAAATGTCGTCTGTGCTCGGCGACGACGTCGGCGCCAACGATCACACGAATCGTCTCCTCGTACACCTCGAGGAACGCATCGCGGTGCGCGTATCGCGTTGGTACGGAGTAGCGGTTGGTCTCATAGTTGCATTCGGCGAATTTGTTGATCGCACGGACTCTACGACGCATGTGCGCGGCAACATCTCCGGAAGCGCACCGAGCAGCGGTGCTTCGTGAGCGAACCGCTCACCGATGGTTTCTGTCTGACCCGCTTGTGTGCGAAGCCGATCGCGATCGCAAAACGCGAGCAAGGCCGCGTTGAGTGATGCGAGGTCATCGAACGTCGGCGTCGGCCGGAAGAAGTTGTCTTCAATGTAACCGTGAACGCCCTCGACGCCACCTTTCTCGTTACCTTTTCCCGGAGCGGCGAAGCGCACGTCGAGCATGAGGCCGCCGCGAAATTCGGCGAACAGGGCGTTTTCTTTTCGCGATGCGCCACGCAAAATGCGAGAAACCGCCGTCGATGCGTTGTCGAAAAGCGAGCTGCGCGGCGTACCGCCGAAATGCTGGCACGCTTCGACCGTCGGCGGTTTGGTCGACAAGCCCATGTATCTTACGATCGCTGATTTGAAGAAGATGGAAAAAGTCGACGTTCCTGCGGTCTTGCAATGTTCGGGAAACAGTCGATGGTTCTATGGGGTCGCGTATGCGAAAGTCTCGCATCCCGCAGGCGCGCAGTGGAAATTCGGCGGCGTTGGGAACGCACGTTGGAGTGGCGTTCGCGTCCGCGACGTGCTCAAAAAAGCTGGCGTGAAAGCCGGTGCGGAGTTCGCGACGAACTTCGGCCGAGCAAAGCGGCCGAAGAAATGCCTGTTGGCGACGAATGGTCGGTTGTGTGCGATTGTTGCAGGTGAACTAAAATCGCAGTGGTCTCCGCAGCAAATTGCAGGATGGCTAAAGACGGAGTTTCCAAACGATCCCAATCTGCAAATCTCACACGAGACGGTCTACCGAGCGCTCTTCGTGCAGGCGCGCGGCGCGCTGGAAAAGGAGCTGCAATACCACTTGCGCTCTGGCCGAGTAATGCGACATGCGCGCACGGCGACGCGCAAGGGGCAGACGCGATACCAAGTCGTCGATACGGTTTCAATCCGCGAGCGACCGCCCGAAATCGAAGATCGCGCTGTTCCTGGACATTGGGAAGGCGTGGGACCAACGAAAACACAAATCGTCTTTTGCGACAATACTTTCCGGATGAAACGGACTTGTCGCAATTCTCTCAGGCAGACCTGAATCGGGTTGCACATCTGCTCAACTAACGACCGCGCAAGACATTGCAGTATCAGACGCCGGCAAGTACACTAAATGAAGCGTTGCACTGACGCATTGAACCTGCCGCCTCTTTTGTTAAAATCTCGCGCTCCATCAGGAGCGTTTTGTCCTCGCGCCTTAATCGCGAGTTCCGTGCGTTAGTCCGTCGTAAGACCATCGTCACGGCTAGCTTGATCGAGGTCGCGGCTGGTTGGTCCAATTACGAACCGAATTCGCCGACACGCCGAATTCTTTGGCGATCTCTTCGGGCTTTCGGCCGGCTCGAGCCAGTTCGGCGATCTTACGCCGAAACTCCGGCGGGTAAGGCGTCTGCCGTCCCTTGGGCATAGTGCATTCCTTCGCCCTCAACAGGCAGGTCTCCACGGAACCGGTCAACTCCAAACGTTTCTACCGATCAAAGACCAACCAACACCGCGGCGCTCGACAAGCACGCGGCCGCCCTGACTAACTGCCGTTTACCTCATCTAACGCGCGCAGAAAGACAGTCGTGCGAATTAGCTCGTGGAAACTCTTGCGTTTATGCGGTCAATTGCCAGGCTCAGCTAGGTCGGACGATGGACGACAAGAAGTGTCCCGAGTATGTCACCCGATAAAGATCGCCTTCGCTATGCTGCGCCAGCGGCTGAATTGGCATGCCGAATACTTCGACACCTTTCATCCCCAGCGCACGCATCGGCGCGGCTCAGGGACATCGCGCGGGCGTTGAATGCGAATCCGAGCTCTTGTTTGCGCGTCCTTCGCGTGCTGGAGCGAGAGCAGTTCATCTGGCTTGAAAGGGCGAGCGGCAAGTACAGTCTCGGGGCATACCTATACGTATTGGGCTCTCGAGCCGCGGTAGCGGTAGATCTATTACGAATCGCGCTTCCGCACTTACGCCAAGCGTCGGATTTGACCGGTCTAACATGTAGCTTGTCGCAGCGCGCTTCCGAAACTGAATTAGTCTATATCGCCAAGGAAGAGCCAAAGGCGGGCATACACATCTCGGTTAGCGTCGGTGAGACATTTCCCATCGTGGCCGGCTCTCACGGCAAATGTCACCTGGCTTTCATGTCCGAATCCGAATCGGCGGACCTCATCTCTAGCGAGGGCATCGCGCCCTTTACGAAACGAACGATCACGGACCCGCAACGCTATCTGGCCGAACTTCGAAAGATTCGGCGCCTTGGCTATGCGACAAGCTTCGAAGAGTGGGTTCCCGGAATCAACGGACTCAGTGTCCCCATCATCGGGCGCGATGGGATCGTCGCTGCAATGTCAGCGAGCGGGACCTCCGCGGTCGTCACACCTGCACGGATTCGCCAAATTGCGCCCCATTTTATCGGGCAGGCTGCCCAGATATCAGCTGACGTGAAGGCGACGAATATCACCGCCGCTTGGCGAGCTGTCGGCATCGCTCGTTAACTTCGCGAGACAATCCTCTCGGGGAGCCAATTTGCAACTGTTTGCTTCGACGTCCGTCCTCCGAGAAAAAAGGATGTTTCGCTGACGGTGCATCATTAAGGGATGCGCCTGTCAAATGGTGTTTGATATATCAAACAATAAAGCCATGGCCGCCGAAATCGTGCGGGGTTACGGCTTCGACGAAGGAGATCTTCGCGATGCAGAGTCAGAGCGACCCTCGGTTCCGAGTCAACATTGCCTTTCTGCTCTTTGCCGTCACGGCAATCAATTTTTGTGACCGCGGTGTTCTCGGCGCCGTGGGGCCACTTCTTATCAAAGACTTTCATTTGACAGTTGCGCAATTCGGAATTGTCGGAAGCGCCTTTAGTTGGGGTTATGTTCTCACAACGCTCCTCGGCGGGGCGCTCTTGCTGTTGTTTGGCGGCCCCAAGCGCGTCTATCTCATCTTCGTAACGGTCTGGTCGCTCATACTTGGTGCGACGGCCTTTGCTACCGGCCTCGGCTCATTGCTCGTCTATCGCATCATTTTCGGACTTAGCGAGGGAGGCATGTTTCCGAGTGCGCAGCAAGTAGCCGGCCGATGGTTCCCGCCGAAGGAACAAGGTCGCGTTTCCGCTTGGTGCTTGACGCTCGGGCAGCCGGCCGGGCCGCTCATCGCGACTCCAATTGCCGTCTTCCTTGCCGCTCGTTACGGATGGCGAGCTCCCTTTATCGTCTTCATGATCGTTGGTCTTGTCTGGGTGGTCGTCGCAAAGTTCGTTCTTACCGACCGTCCCCAAGATCACAAAGCACTTACCATCGCTGAACTCGAGATTATCGGCGAACGTAAGCCCGAAGAATATGCCAGTGCAATTCGACGCGTCGCATCCAACGGCTATCTCTGGATTTGCGGCTTGTGCTTCTTTGCAAGTTCCTATGTGCTGTACTTTCTGTTAACGTTTTTCCCAGTCTACCTCGTACAAGACCGTCATATCGTCTACAGCAAGATTGGCTTCATGAGTGCGGCACCGTTTCTAGGTCTTGCGGTTGGAGCGCTTATTTCTGGATGGGCGATGGACAAAATCTGGAAGGCCTCGAATGGCAGCCTCTATCTCTCGAGAACTCTTTTCGGCGCGATCTGCCTCTTTCTCACAGGCGCGATGTTCATCGTCGTCGTTTCGGGGAATTGGGACGTCTACCAAACGCTGGGCTTGGTATTCCTCGCGTCGGCTTTTGCCTACGCTGCAAACCCCGTCTTCTTCGCGATGCCGATGGACATCGCGCCTGAGGAGGCGGGCTCTGCGGGCGCGCTGATTACGGGCATAGCTGCGAGCGCGGGCATCATCGCGCCGCTCGTCACGGGAAACTTGGTTCAGGCAACCGGCGGCTATTCGAGCGCGATTACTGTCGTCGCCTTCATCCCGGTGCTTGCCGGTATTGTGCTCTTAAGCGTCAATCCACTTGGTCGCGCGGTAAAGGCCCACGCACATTTGCGCAACGCTGCCCTCGCCTCCGAAAACACGTGAAGGCAAATGGCGATGAGAATATGAGCCCTCGCTCTTGTGATGAGAAAGATTGCAATGGCCCGCTCGCCGGTGTTCGCGTTCTCGAACTCGGATCGAGTGTGGCGGGTCCGTTTTGTGGACGACTGCTCGCGGACTTTGGAGCCGAAGTGCTCAAAGTCGAGCCGCCAACGGGCGATCCCGTGCGCGAAATGAGTAAGCGCGTAGCGGGGCACTCGTTATATGCGGCGAGCATCATGCGAAATAAGCGGTTACTCGCACTTGATTTGCGCAAGGAACGCGCTCAGGAAATGGTGCGTGAACTCGTAAAGACGTGCGACGTGGTCGTGGAAAACTTCCGACCGGGAATGCTGGAATCGTGGGGCCTCGGATTCGATGTGCTTTCTGCGTTGAATCCCAGAATGATCATGGTGCGAATTAGTGGATATGGGCAGACGGGACCCTATCGCGAACGGCCTGGCTACGGTGTCATAGGAGAGGCAATGAGCGGATTGCGGCATCTCACGGGCGACCCGGACCGACCGCCGGCGCGGGTGAACGTGGCCTTGACTGATGAAGTAACCGGTCTCTACGCGGCCTTCGGTACGCTCTTGGCGCTGCGGGCGCGAGAGCACACGGGTAGGGGTCAACTCGTCGACGCGGCCCTCTATGAAAGCGCGTTCAGTCTGACCGAGCCGCACGTCCCCGTATATAGCAACCTTGGCATCGTCGCTCAGCGCGCAGGTTCGAGCCTAACCGACGTAGCGCCCAACAATCTCTATCCGACCAGAGACGGTCGCGACATCCACATTACCGCAATGGCCGACACTGTCTTTCGGCGGCTGGTCGTCGCGATGCAAAGCGGGGAACTCGCAGAAGATCCCCGATTCAGGGCTGCCGTCTCGCGGGCCGAGAATGCGGAGGACCTCGACCGCCTGATCGCCGCGTGGACAAGCTCACACGACCTTGGGGAAATCGAGATGATGCTCAACGTCGCTGAGGTCCCCGCCTCCCGCGTATACGACATGGCAGATATTTTCCACGATGCACATTATCGCGAGCGCGATATGCTCGTGGAGATGCAGGATGAACGTTTTGGTGTCGTGACGGTTGCGGGGGTCGTTCCGAAGTTGACGGCGACGCCCGGGCGCATTCGCCAGTTGGGCGGGGTCATAGGTCAGGACTCTCGCGCGACGCTCAAGGAGTATTGCGGTCTGTCGGAAAGCGAGCTCGACGACCTGGAAAAAGCGGGAGTCGTGGCGAGCGCCCCGCTTTCCGGTGCTACGTTGTGAGCGACTCCGTTCGTCATGACCGGCCTTTCGACGAGATTCTCGATGAATATGAGGAACGGCGCGCTCGAGCCCTGGCGATGGGCGGTGCGGAAAAGCTGCGTGCGCGCGAACTGCAAGGGCACTTAAACGCGCGAACGCGCCTCGATGCTCTCTTAGACCCGGGGACGTTTTTTGAATCAGGGCTATTCGCGCAATCTGTTGATCCCCGTCTACGTGAGAGCACACCAGCGGATGGCAAGATCGCCGGGTACGGCGCAATCAACGGCCGTAGCGTCGCCGTCGTCTCCAACGACTTTACGACAAAAGGGGCGTCGAGCAGCCTTTCAAACATGCGCAAGGTCGCTCAGATGCGCCGCATCGCTGCATCTCGAGGGATGCCGATGGTGTGGCTTGGCGAATCGTCGGGCGCTCGTCTCCCCGATAATCAGGGATCGCGCGGCATGGGTACCATGCTCGGTAACGATCCTGCGCAATATCAACGACTCCGCGAAACGCCCTGGGCTTCTGCAGTTCTCGGGTATTGTTATGGATCGTCATTTCTTTACAACTGCTGTTCAGATTTCAGCGTAATGCGCAAGGGTGCGGTCATGGCCGTTTCAAGCCCGCAACTCGTCGAAATGGCCACTGGACAAAAAGTGACGCCCGAGGAGCTCGGAGGATGGAGACTCCATTGGGAGACCACCGGTCTGGTCGATCAGGTGGTCGATACGGATGAACAGGCCCTCGCGGCGATCCGTCGCTTTCTGAGCTACATGCCGTCCCATCGAAACGAGCCGCCTCCCGTCGCGGCGGTTCCCCACGGGTCCGGCGACGAAATGGCGAGCATCCTTGACGTTCTGCCGCAGAGCCGCACGCAAGTCTACGATATGCATAAGATTCTCGAACGCGTTGTCGACAAGGACAGCATCTTCGAATTCAAGAGCCGTTTCGGGCGTCCGGTCATCACGTCGCTCGCTCGGTTGAACGGCCGTTCAGTCGGAATCATCGCCAATAACCCGCTCGTCAAAGGGGGCGCGCTCGATGTCGACTCTTGCGATAAGATTATCGATTTGCTCGTGCTGTGCGACTCCTTCAATATTCCAATCATTCTTTTCGTGGACACGCCCGGCTTTACGATCGGAATAGAAGCCGAAAAGAAAAGAGCCACGGGCAAGATCGTCAACTTCATGAATGCACTGCAACTCGTGACGGTTCCTAAGATATCGATCGTTATCCGTAAGAGTTGCGGCCAAGCATTTCTCAATATGGGCGGCGGCCGAAACTCCGACGAAATGGCAGCGTGGCCGACTGCCGAGATCAGCTTTATGACGCCAACCTTCGCCGCAACCGTTGTGCACGGATTGCGTGCTGGCGACCCCGGCTTCGAGGAGCGCGTCGCGGAAATGGATGAGGAAAACGCAGTCTGGGGTATCGCGTCGATGTACGCTGTACAGCATTTGCTGAAGCCGCACGAAACGAGAGACTACTTAATCCGTATGCTTGATGTGCATCAACTCCGCTTGTCGTCCGGAGTCGGTCAACACAAGATGCATGCTTGGCCGACGAGCAGTTAGAGAGCCGTGTTCAGTAAAGTTCTCGTCGCAAATCGCGGAGCGGTCGCTGCTCGAATCCTCAGAACCCTGTCCAAAATGTCAGTGGCTTCGGCGTGCGTTTATTCAGAGGCGGACAAATCGCTCCCCTATCTCGGTGTAGCCGGCGAGACCTACGATCTCGGCAGTGGCCCACCGACAGCAAACTATCTCAACGGCGACGCGATCCTGCGGGCAGCGTGTGACCTTCGCGCCGACGCCATTCACCCGGGGTATGGCTTTCTCTCAGAGAACGCGGACTTCGCCAGAAAGGTAGCGGCCGCCGGCATCGCGTTCGTCGGCCCCGCGCCACAACACATAGAGGCTATGGGACACAAGACAAAAGCGCGCGATCTCGTTGCTTCCTTGGGGATGCCGGTTGGTGCGGCATCAAATCTCCTCCCGGACGGCGCGCGGGCTTGCGCGCAGATCGCGGCGGAGATCGGGTATCCCGTGTTGGTGAAGCCGGCGGCCGGCGGCGGGGGAATCGGCATGATTGCTGCCCGCGATGAAACCGAGCTAGCTTCAGCGATTGAACGGGCGCGCTCAACGTCGTTGCGAAGCTTCAAAACGTCGGACATTTACTTCGAGCGACTTGTCGAGCGACCGCGCCACATCGAATTGCAAATCGTCGCGGATAGATATGGCAATGTGCGTCATCTTTTCGAACGGGATTGCTCGGTCCAACGCCGGCACCAAAAGGTGATCGAAGAGGCGCGTGCGCCGGGCGTTTCGGCGTCGGAAATGGAACTGCTTGGCGCTCGCGTCGTCGAGGTCATGCGACGCATTGAATACGACAACATCGGCACCGTCGAAATGCTCATGGGACCTGACCACGATTTCAACTTCCTCGAAATGAATACGCGTCTTCAAGTCGAGCATGGTGTGACGGAAGAAATCACGGGAGTCGATCTCGTGGAACTTCAACTACGGGTGGCCGGGGGCGAGCGCCTCGAAGAAGTCTTACCCGACGATCTCGATACTAAGGGTCATGCGATCGAGGCGCGCGTGTACGCGGAGGATCCCACGCGCTTCCTACCTTCGCCGGGCTACCTGGAGACATTCCGTCCGCCTTCTGGCGACGGCATCCGGGTCGAGACGGGTTACGCTCAAGGCACAACCGTGACGCCCTTTTACGATCCGCTTCTCGCGAAGGTTATTACCGTTGCCGACGAGCGAACGCAAGCGATCCAAAAGCTCGATCAGGCGCTGCAAGCATTTTCCGTGGCAGGCGTCAAGACCAATATTCCGGCTCTCTTGCGCGTGCTTAGAAGCGAACGGTTTGCGCTTGGTGACGTCGACACCGGACTTCTCGCCGAAACGGTGCCCCGAGAACATTTGCACAGTGAGTACGAAAGGATGAACTGTGGCGCGAATTGAGGTTAAGGCCGACGTGACCGGTTCGGTATGGAAGGTGTTCGTCAAAGTGGGTGAGTGGGTCGATGAGGGATATCAAGTGATGATTCTCGAGTCGATGAAAATGGAGATCCCAGTAATTGCGAACGACGCGGGTCGAGTTACCGAGTTGCGGGTAGCGGAGGGCGACACCGTATCGGAAGATCAGGTCGTTGCAATTCTTGAAGGATGAGTGAATCGAACTGGCTCGAAGAAAGCGCGGAAATCGAGTTGCGACGTCAGTGGGCTGATGCTCTCGGAGGACCAGAGGCAGTGGCCTCGCATCACGCCGCCGGACGCACGACGGTCCGTGAGCGTATCGAGGCGCTCGCCGATGTTCATAGCTTTCGCGAAATCGGCAAGCTGACGGGTAACGGCTTATATGACGAAGGACGCCACCTCGAAAGCGTGCGGCCTGCACCTTACATCATGGGGTTGGCGCGCATCGATGGTCGCGATGTGGCCGTGGGAGGTGAAGACTTCACGACGCGCGGTGGTTCGAGCTGGGGATCTGATAGGCGCAAGGGCGGTCAAGGCGGATTCATCGAGGACCTTGCGTTCGAATATCGACTACCGCTCATTAACTTGGTTGACGGAGCGGGAGGGAGTGTGGCTTCGATCCTACGCCGCGGCCACGCAGTGTTTCCGGGTGTGCACGGGTTCGAGCGATGCGTCGATCTGCTGGGCATCGTTCCGGTCGCAAGTGCGGTTATGGGCGTTGCAGCGGGGGGGCCCGCCGGTCGCGCGATCTTGTCGCACTTTTCAGTCATGGTTCGAGGGACGAGCCAAATTTTTGCCGCTGGGCCCCCAGTCGTCCGTCGGTCTCTCGGACTCGAAGTAACGCGCGAAGAGCTCGGCGGCGCCGCTATCGCCGTCGATTCCGCTGGGTCGATTGACAACGCCGTCGCATCCGAGGCCGAAGCGTTGGCGGCGGTTAGACGCTTTCTGAGTTTTATGCCGCAGAATGTATGGGAGTTACCGCCTGCGGCGGAGTGCTTAGATCCCGTCGATCGACAAGAGGCGGAGCTTTCGGGCATAGTTCCCCGCCATCGGCGAACGCCGTATGACATGCATCATTTAATCGATCTGGTCGTCGATCGCAATTCGACGTTTGAGATTCAACCAACGTACGGTCGTTCCGTTATTACCAAGTTGGCACGTTTGGGCGGATTTGTTGTGGGTGTGGTTGCCAACAACCCAAAAACGTACGGCGGGGCGATGGATTCTCGGGCGGCACGCAAGCAAATACGCTTCGTTGAGACGTGCAACACTTTTCACATTCCGCTCATCTTTTTGGTTGATCAGCCTGGGTTCATGGTCGGTCCGTCGGCGGAGGCGGCGGGCACGCTCCGAGACGGAATGCGCGCGGTATACGTCGGTGCGAAGGCAACCGTCCCCGTGATCACCGTCGTAATACGCAAGTGCTACGGGATGGCCGGAATGGCGACGTGCGATAAAGCTGGACTTAATTTCAAAGTCGCGTGGCCTTCTGCTGAAATCGGTACGCTGCCCGTTGAGGGAGGCGCTCGTGCCGCATTCCGACGAGAGATCGAACAAGCGGAAGATCCGGTTGCTCGCGAGGCGGAAATCGAAGCGGAATTGCGCTCGCACGCTTCGCCCTTCCGGATGGCAGAAGCCTTTGCCGTCGAAGATCTGATCGATCCGTGTGAAACCCGATCTTACCTTTGGCGCTGTCTTTCCGCGGCTCAATCCCGACTGAGAACGTCGCTCGGACCAAAGTTTCAGTCAGGCGTACGCCCATGAGTGACGTGGCGACGAACCCATCCTTGCCGCAAGCGAAGCCGCTTGCGGGCATCCGTGTTTTGGACCTAACCCGGCTGCTCCCAGGTCCACTGTGCGCTCAGCACCTCGGCGATCTTGGTGCCGACGTCGTTAAGATAGAGGATACCGGGCCCGGCGATTATGTGGATTCAGGAATACGCCGGCTCGTCAACCGCAATAAACGCGGCATTCGTCTCGATCTAAAGTCGAATGCCGGAAAAACAACCTTTTTACGACTGGTGCGAGCTTCGGATGTGGTCTTCGAAGGGTTTCGGCCGGGCGTAATGGAGCGTCTCGGACTCGCATATGAGACACTTCGCCTGGAGAACCCTCGTGTGGTTTATTGCGCACTTACGGGTTATGGTCACGACGGACCGTACCGCGATGCCCCGGGACACGACATCAATTACTGCGCGCTCGCCGGCGTCGTCGACGGTACCGGAAACTCCGAGACACCCGCGCTTTCAAATTTTGCATTGAGCGATCTCCTTGGCGGGACACTCTGTGCGATGATGGGAATCCTCGCCGCGCTTCTCGACGCTCAGCGAACCGGATGCGGCCGTTTCGTAGACGTCGCGATATCGGACGGCGTTCTCGCACATAGTATCCTTGGACTCTCAAACTTTCTCCGCGACGGCGCGATGGCGGCGCGCGGAACCGGAAGTCACACGGGCGGTCATGCGCGTTACGGCCTCTACCGAACGGCAGACGACCGTTTCGTCGCTGTCGGGGCAAGGGAGAGGCAATTCTGGAACACAGTCTGCGCCATTATAGGTCGATCGGAACTGGGCGAGGACTACGGCGCGCTTCCGGAACGCGACGCGATCGTCCGCAATGAGCTTTCAATCGAATTCCGCAAGCATCCCCTTTCCTACTGGATGCGTGCATTTCATGGGCAGAATGCTTGCGTAACACCCGTGTTGACGCTTCCCGAAGCTCTCGCGGATGAGCACTTTCGCGCGCGCGGAATGGTCTTCCAAGACGAACAGGGGCTTCCGTCGTTCGCGTTTCCGGTGAAGATGAGCAATTTCGCATTCGAAGTCGGGCGCGAGTCACCGAAACCCGGCGAGCACACGATTGCGGTTCTCCGCGACTTCGGATTCAGTGGTGAAGAGATCGCTCGGCTGGAGGCTCAACATGTCGTTTAATGCCGCCTGATATAATGAACGAGCAAAACATGACGCCAAACGTATCGATTGAAAGTGTCAGGCAGATTCTCTTTGAGGACCATCACGTCGTCGGCCGCCCAGTTCTCGAAGGGCTCATGGCCTTACCGTCGTCCGACGTCGGCGAGTTGCTCGTGCTCGCGAATGAGGTACGAGAACGATTTTACGGCAATCGGACGGCCGTGGAAGTCTTATACAACGCGAAGCGGGGCGGTTGCTCGGAAGATTGCAGTTTTTGTTCTCAGGCCGCCCGGTTCGCGAGCGGTGTCGAACCCGAGATCTTAAGTAGCATTGAGAATTTCCTCGACGCGGCACGTGGCGCTCACGCGCGTGGAGCCGGCGAATTCTGCATCGTTGTTGCCGTTCGAGGCCCCTCCGACCGACTGATCGCGCGCGTCATCGATGCGACCAAGCGAATTAAAGCGGAACTACCACTCAAGGTGGCCGTGTCTCTCGGGATTCTGGAAGACCGGCACCTGCCTCCACTCGTAGAGGCCGGCGTCGACAAAGTAAACCACAATATTGAAACTTCGCGTCGGTTCTTTCCCTCCGTCTGCAACACGCACTCGTTCGACGAACGGTGGGCAACCTGCGAGCGGATCAAACGGTCGGGTCTCGAGCTGTGCTGTGGCGGGATCATCGGGATGGGGGAAACGATCGTCGATCGCCTGGATCTGCTCTGCGCGCTTCAGGAACTCGAGCCCAACGAGGTGCCGATCAACTTTCTGAACCCCAGGCCTGGGACGCCATTCGCAGATCGCCCGCTACTTGAACCGGTCGAAGCGTTACGCTTTGTCGCGGTTGCACGAATTGCCATGCCACGTGCGCTCATTCGATTCGCGGGCGGCCGCGAAATTACGCTTCAAGGACTGCAAGACCTAGGTATGATGAGCGGCGCAAGTGGACTCGTCCTCGGGGACTATCTCACGACCGAAGGGCGGAACGACAACGCGGACTTTGATATGCTGAATCGTCTTGGCCTCGAGGTCGCATCGTAGGGTTGCGCTTCCGAGTATATGACCTCGAACGGGTTACATCAACGAACGACGAGGCGAAGATGTTGGCTCGGTCGGGGACGCCGCACGGAACCGTTGTGAGTGCGAAGTCCCAGAGCGCTGGGCGCGGCCGTCACGGCCGGCAATGGGTGAGCCCAGAGGGAAACCTGTACGCCTCGCTGATCGTGCGCTTCGATCTTCCTCTAGCGCGAGCTCGCGAGCTTGGATTTCTCGCGGCGCTCAGCGTGGCGGACGTAGCCCAAGCGTATCTGCCGGCCACGAAGCGCGTGCGCGTCAAATGGCCGAACGACGTCCTAGTCGACGGACAAAAACTCGCCGGCATTCTCGTCGAAGGGGAGCGCTGTCAAAAGCGAGCCTGGTGGGCGGTCGTCGGCATCGGCGTCAATGTCCTCGAAGCACCCTTCGGTCTACCGTACCCAGCCACTTCGCTTAGGAAGGAAGGGGCCGGCGAAGCGGGCGCGCCCGAGGTCCTTTCGAGATTGCTCGACTCGCTCGGTGCGCGGCTTGACGGCTGGGCAACGGAGGGGTTTGCGCCGATACGGAGCGGGTGGCTCGAAAGGGCGCATGAGCTCGGCGGGATTGTCCGGGTCTGCATCGGAGAGCGAACAATCGTGGGAAAGGCGGTCGATTTCGACTCCGCGGGCGCCCTGATCGTTGAAGCGGCAGATGGTCGCCATCGAGTAATGGGCGGGGAACTATCGGAAAGCGCGCTTGCAGAATAACCAGGTTGCGTCGCAATGTTAACGACGGGCTAAAAGTGACCCACCTTATCCGGAATCGCCGGTCGAATTCTGACCCACCGGAGTCTTCGTCTTAGATGCCAGCAACCCGATACCCGCCCGCCGCCGTTCATGCAGTCGGTAGCGATCGCCGGAGATCATGGCGACGTGTGCGTGATGGAGCAGTCGATCGAGCATAGCAGCCGTCATCGTTGCGTCGCCAGCGAAAGCGGTATCCCATTGCGCGAATGGATCGTGTCTCCCTCACCCGTTCGCTTCGCACATGTCCTCGTATGTAATCAAAAAAGTCAGCGCGGCGGTTGAAAGCCGCTTCCATGCCTCGGCGGCCACCCAAAGCGGCCAGGTGTGGCCACTTGAAAACCGGCCAGAGTCGGTGGCGACTTTGAAAAGCGGCCAGGCCTAAGGTCGAAGTCGGCTCGGACCTCCGGCGACCGCGAAAGCGCCGCCATGAACGAGCTGAGCGTGAGCGAGCGAGACACGATAGTTGGGTTACTGCGCGTTGGCTGGAGCGGGCGGCGGATCGAGCGCGAGACTGGGCACCGCCGGGAGACGATCGCGCGCTACGGCCGCGAGGCCGGGGTGCTGCTTTCAAAACCGGCCACCCCTATCAAAGCGGCCCGACTCGACTGTGTCCACGGACGGGTGTGAAATCGGTTAGCCGTAGAGCGGCATGAGGAAGTCTGGGTTCATATACCGCCGCTCCGTCTGCCAATCCTCGGTTTGCTCAGCGAGCACCAGCGTGATGAGCCTGAGCGCCGATGTGATCGTTGGAAAGATGCCGACCAGTCGAGTTCGCCGGCGAATGTCGCGGTTGAGGTGTTCGATCGGATTGGTGCTCGCGAGCTTGCGCGAGTGCGGCCGGGGAAACGCAAGATAGCTCAGTGCATCGGGGATACCATCTTCGAGAATTTGCATCGCCCGCGCACTCGATCGCCGATTGGTTACGACGACGTCAGCTGCGCGTCGTTCGGCGAGCTCACGCGTGGGCTGCGCGAAGATACTCGAAAGATCAGCGCCGACGGCCGCTTTGTTCTTCTGGGAGACGTGAGCAAGAACGTTGCGCATCAAGTGCACCTTGCAGCGCTGCCACGTCGTCCCCGTCAATACGCTAGCGATCGCTGCTTTGAGCCCTGCATGCGCGTCGCTGACAACGAGCTTCACGCCGTGCAGTCCTCGAACAACGAGTGCACGCAAGAACGTGGTCCAGCTATCGGTCGACTCGCTCGCACGCGCGTCGTCGGCCCAAGCATCGAGTACGCCCTACGCATCATCACGATACGCCTCATCGAGGAGACGGAGGATTGGTCGACCGAGCGCCGGTACATGGATCCCGATCTACTCGCGTCGCTCGCGGTTCAAGAATCAAGTACTTCAGTGCCTAAGCGTCGATAGCTTTTACACCCGTCCGCGGACGCAGCCGCTCTTCCAACGACCATGGCGCTTAATCATTCGATCGGGCTTCTTCGCCCGGGCAGCCGCGGTTGCAAAGCCGCGCCGCAAGCTGTGGCCTGCGACGGTATCTGGGTGAATGCCGGCAGTCTTGCAGCGGCGCTTCACGACGTGCGCCACCATGCGGTCACCAAGCGGCGCAGTGCGCAGGCCGCCTTGCGGCGTCATTCCGATGAAAAGTGGTCCCGCGACGAGCTCGGCCGCGACGAGCCAAGCCCGCAGCGCTCGCACGGGGCACGTCGTCGGCTCGCTACCATACGCCACCGCGATCGTCTCAAGCCGCCCTTCTTGGTTCGTCTTCGGCGCCGTAGCGTGAAGCACGAGCCCTTCTTCTTCGAACCGCACGTCCTTTACGCGTAGCGCCACGAGCTCGCTGCGCCGCAGCGCCGCCGCAAACCCAAGCAATAGCATCGCGCGATCGCGGCGATCGAGCAGCGAGGCGCCGAGTGGCGCGACCATGCGTCGCAGATCGTCGACGAGCAGCGCCGCCTTTTGGTGCGGAGCGGTGCCCTTCTCGCGCCGGATCCCAGCGAGGGTGCGCTTGACCATGCCGTGTTCGGTCGGCGACTCGAAGCCAGCGTCGCGGTGGGCGACGGCGATCGCGGCGAGCTTGCGGCCGATGGTAGCTGGGCGATCGGTCAGCGTCAAATCCGCGAGGTACGCGGCGAGGGTCTGAGGTTCGGCCGGCAATGCCGTGACGGCTCGCGCCTTGCACCAGATCTGAAACGCCGCCAAATCGCGGGCGTAACTGCGCCGCGTGCTCTCGGAAAGGGAGCGCTCAGCTCGGTGGTTCCATTCAGGTCGGCGTCGTTGGAACCGCTCCTTTCCTGGTCGGCTGGGACAAGGGGGTCAATGGAAAATCATCGGCAGCAGTTCTAACATGGACATGTGGCTAAGCGCCGTCGATCCGAGACTTCGCACGCTTAGGGACTTCAAAGCGGGTCAACAGATCGGGCTGCCAGCATCGGATTCGATTGAGGCGCTGGCCTTGCAAAAGGGCGCGGAGGACCAACTGGGTAACGCCCATGCGCTCGACGTCAGCATGCTCGCGATCAGTCATCCGCTTGGCGAGCAGTCACTTTTTACCGGTCAACTGGCCGGTCATCTCACAGCACCGCCGTTCCAATTCCAAGAAGTCGATCGGGGAGCGCACGTTGTGTTCAGCAGCAAGGACGCGTTTGGAGAAAGCACCTTCAATGCGGCGGCGATGACCACAGCGTTCTACGAGCAATACCCCGACTTCGCGAAGGCGTTTTTGAACTACATGATGCGAGCCGACCAGTTGATCGCACGCGATTCAGCGACGGCCGGCAAGATCGTTGCGGAGGCTGAGGGTAGGCCTCAAGATGCCTCAAAATATAAAGCGTGGATGACGCATGCGGGCGACTCATACACGGTTGTGCCGAGCGGCTTTCTCAAGTACGCCGCGTTCATGCGCAAGATCGGTATCATCACGAAGGTTCCGTCCAACGTTAAAGATATCGAGTTACCGCCTTTGCAGAGCCGTAGCGGCAGTTAACCTCCCGTGCATGCACGGCTCTAATGCGCGCGGTTCGTTTTCATGATTTCGGCCCACCGGCCGTCCTGCGTCTTGAGGAGGTGCCGACACCAAGCGCGGTTGCCGGCGAGCTAATCGTCAAAGTCGGCGCTGCCGCCGTTAACCACCTTGACCTCGACGTCCGAAGCGGTACGTTGCGATGGTCGGTCAGGCTGCCGCATATTCCCGGGACGGAATTCGCAGGGGAGGTAGCAGCTACGGCGGCACCTTGCGATTTCGCCGTCGGAGACCGCGTCGTTGCATACGAAGGGACCTGCGGCAGCTGCGCGTTCTGCCTCTCCGGCCGGGAGAATCTTTGCTACGCAGCGACGCATATAGGGCTCACGCTCGCCGGCGCATATGCGGAGTATGTCGTCGCGCCGGCGCGGTGCTTCGTGCGGCTGCCCGATGCAGTGCCGTTTGAAACCGCAGCCGTCGCGCAGCTGAGTTTCGGTACGGCTTGGCACATGCTAATGACGCGGGGCCACCTCCAGCGCGGGGAGACGGTGCTCATCAACGCGGCCGCAAGTGCCGTCGGGACGGCGGCGATACAGATCGCTCAGCTTGCGGGCGCACACATCATCGCGAGCGCCGGAAGCGCTACGAAACTGCACTCTTTGCGCGCGCTCGGCGCGGACCATGTCGTCAATTACACGACGGAAGATCTTGTTGCGCAGGTTATGGCAATTACGGAGGGTCGAGGCGCCGATCTCGTATTCGAGCACGTTGGCGGGCAGCTTTTCGCGCAGGTTATGCGCCTGCTCGCTCGCGGCGGGCGAATCGTGACCTGCGGCGCGCATGCAGGCGAGGTCGTCGCGCTCGATCTCATTCCGTTTTTCAGGCGCGAGTTTTCGCTCATCGGTTGTCGGCGCTGCACGACGGCAGAGCTTGCGCATGTCCTCGTCTTGCTCGCGCAAGGTGTCCTCAGGCCGTCATCGATCGAATTTTGCCTCTCGCACAAGCTCAAGAGGCGCACGAATCCTCGAGGCACGCCAAAACGTCGGGAAAATTTTGCTCGCGCCCTAAGCTCGGTTTTTTCACGATGCCGCGGAAAACGTCGCCCGGCCAGAGAATTACTTTTCATGACTGTAACGCTTGAGTCTCGAGTCACTCTGCCTTCGTTTTCCGAGCGACTGCTCGAGCTGTTCTTCGAGTACCCTGCCGACCGGATAACCGAGTCGGCTCGTAAAGCCGTTCTGCTCTGCATCGAAGACACGCTCGGAGTCTCGCTCGCAGCTTCGGCACTTCGCGTCGGTACCGCGGGCGTGACCGTAGCTCTCGAGGATGGCGGCGCCGGGGAGGCGGCAATCTGGGGAACGAGTTCGGGAGCGCGGGCAGCGGACGCATGTCTGGCTAACGGCATGCTCGCGCACGCGCTCGATTACGACGACACGCATCCGGCCGCAATCATGCATGCCAGCGCGGCGAATATTCCCGTCGCTCTGGCTATCGGAGAGGCGACCGGCGCTTGCGCTTCGGACATTTTGTCTGCGGCAATTCTCGGTTATGAAATATCGGCGCGATTGGGGCGGCTCGGGCCTGGGCCGTTCCAAGATCACGGCTTCCAATCGACGGCCGTGTTAGGGACCTTCGCAGCGACCTTCATTGCCGCTCGTTTGATGAAGGTAGGACCGCGCGTTGCCGCACAGGCAATGGGCGTAGCGGGTAGTATGGCGTCGGGCTTGATGGCTTATCTTGCGGACGCTACGGACGTGAAACAGATGCATCCGGGGTGGTCCGCGCATTCCGGTGTCAAAGCCGTGCAGCTTGCACGGGCCGGCTTAACCGGCCCGGCAACGGTCTTTGAAGGAAAATTTGGCGTCTTTCGTTCGTTTGCGAAACTCGACATCGATCCAGAATCGGTCTTGTCGTTTTCGGGCGAGCGTTTCGAAGTCGAAGAAATGGCTCCCAAACCATATCCGGCGTGCTTGTGCGCGCATCCGATCGTTCAAGCGGTATTGGAACTGCGCGCCCGCGGCGTTCTATCGCCCGAACGCACCGACGCCGTGGAAAACATTCACTGCGAGGTTCCCGAGTGGTACGTGAACCTCATATTCGATCCACTCGAGCAGAAGGCCGCCGCGCGAAACGCGTATGAAGGTCGGTTCAGCGGCCCGTATTGCATCGCTCGCTCGATTCTCGATGGAACGCTCGAGGTGCAAAGCTTCTCGCGCGAAAAGCTTGCCGACGAACGCATCGCGCAAATCGCTCGAAAGGTTACGTACCAGGTTCGAACATTTCGCGAGTTCCCGGAAACGTTTCCCGCGCTGGTGCGCGTTCGGTTGCGCGACGGCTCAACGCACGAAGCGTTCGTTCCGAACAATCTCGGATCGGTAAAGAACCCGCTCGGCGCCGAGGGCATTGGTAAAAAATATCGGGCAAATGCGGATTTCGCACTTGGAGCCCGCAGTGCGATAAGGCTTCAGTCTGCGATACGTGGGCTCGAGACAAGTACCTCAATCGACGAGTTCTGGCGCGTTCTCAGATCAGCGGTCGTCCGGCCCGGATGTGGTGCGCGCTAGTCTTATACGGCGGCGTAAGACGGCGCTTTGAGCGCCGTTCGGTCGCGATAGCGGTCTAAAGCGCTGCCTTAGCGGCCAGGCATAATGCGAAAAGTTGCCGCTCTGCTTCGATATCGGCATCTAACTCACGCCGGAACGAACGCATCGTCGCTTTTTTGGCAGCCTTGACCGCAAATGGAGCCAGCTTTGCAATGGCGTTTGCGATCGATTTCGCCTCTGCTAGAAGGTTACCGTTCTCGACGACGCGGCTGATCAAGCCGATACTCAGTGCGGTCTGCGCATTGAGAGACCTGCCGGTTAGAATCATATCCATGCTCCAAGCTAGCCCGACCAGTCGCGGCAAGCGCTGAGTTCCGCCGCTGCCCGGCACGACGCCGTGTCGAAGCTCCGGAAGTCCGAAGCTCGCATTTTCAGCCGCGATGCGGATCGCACACGCCATTGCCACCTCAAGGCCCGCGCCGAGAACATGTCCGTGCAGCGCGGCGATAACAGGCTTGTCCATGTCCTCGATCATGCGTGGTAATTGGCGCCGCAACGTTGCGCCCGGGTTCATTTCGGAAGCCCAGGTACGCGTACCGAGTTCGCTCAAGTCGGCGCCGGCGCAAAACGCGCGCTCTCCCTCAGCGCGAAGAATGACGCTCGAGATCGCGTCGTCCTCGTCGGCTCGTTAAAGGTACTCAAGAAGCGCCTCGCGCATCGCCGGCGTCAGCGCATTCATCTTTTCAGGACGATTCAACGTGAGGATGGCGGCCCTATCCTCGATCGCAAAGGTCACGGCTTGCTCCATCGTCACGTTCTTCTCCTCGCGGTATCTGCGCTTGCCAACATCGCTACTTTAATTTCGCCGAGGGCCGCTTTGCCTGACGCAGTCCGCGGAATTTCTTCGAGCACGATCATACGGCGCGGCTGCTTGTAGCCCGCGAGCTGCGTGTTGCAGTGGCTACGCACGGCATCGATGATTGCTCGAGCCTCGTGCAAGTCCGCCGGAACGATTGCGGCCGCGGGGACCTCGCCCCAGCGCTCGTCCTCGATGCCAAGCACAACAACATCCCGAACGAGCGGATGAGTTTGACCACGCCTGTCCTTTATGGTACTCGACGGATGCAAGGAGCGCGTCTTGCGACGCGATTTCCCGACCGGTTGGCCACAGCGCGAGTACCTTGCTGCGCTCGCTCAGGAAATAGTCCCAATCCCAACGCGCGTTATCTACGGAATAGCTATGTCGTAGCACGTCATGCTCCCTGAGCGAAGGTGATCGATGGAATCGCTGTACGGTACGTGGCGCGCATGCACGTTAATGCGTCGCGCCGAGCAAGGCTTGCATTTCTTGCTGTTTGGCCTGGATGAAGGCAGGCATGTCCTTACTCGAAACATAGCTTTCCGGATCGGACCAATTCGATTTCAAGAACTGCTGATATTCCGGCGTCTTGTATAGACGTGCGAGTGCATCGGACAAAAAGCGAATCTTGCTGGGATCGGTGCCCGCCTTGACGACGATGGAACGCCACTCTGCGAGCGACACCTTGTACCCGAACTCGAGCGCGGTCGGTGCGTTGCCCATTTCCGGAACTCGCTTCGGGCTCAGCACCAGCAGCGGACGAATCTGCCCCGACTCGACGTACCGTCTCACATTCCCATCGGGGTCGCACATGACGTCGACCTGATTTCCAATTAGTGCCGCATAGCGTTCGCCCGGATTAGGATAAGGTATGCGGCGAATACGGGACGCTCAAGCGCGGGTTCGCGGCCCGCGAGCGTCGACGCGAACGTCAGCGTTCGCTAGCGCCGGCGCCCGTCTCCGCGTCGCGGTGGAAGCGTGGAAGGCCGACCTGCCCACCAGGCTAACCTACGCTCTCACGTAACTTGCCGGGAAATCGGCGTCTTCTCATGCTGCGTAAAGAGCAAAGCCCCGATGATGAGACCCAGGACGCTCCCGGCCAAACCGATGAAGACGGCTTCACCGCCTCCGGGGTGCGTCACACTCCAACCGATATTTGCCAGCATCCCGAGCAGAACCGCGCAGAAACCCGCACCGAGGCTGGCAAAGCGCGTTCGATTAAAAAATACGGCGACGAGAAGTGGGATCAGGACGGCATTCGCCCGGAAAGCGAACGCGAGAAAACTGTAGTTGATGATGAGTTTGAGGAGGTTGCTCGCACCCAGCGCGACTCCTAGGACGACCACGGCAACGACGACTATTCGCGCAACGACGAGCCCTTCGCGGTCGCCCATGCGTGGACGTGCATACTGCTGATACAGATCGCGGGTGACCATCGTGGAGACCCCGAGCGCGAGGCCACCCGCGCAGGTAATCACCGTGATCAATATCGCGCCGATGAGGAAGCCGCCCACGATTCCGGGGAAGTAGTGGGCCGCAAAGAGCGGCAGCGCTTGAGCGGGCACGATCCCCGGCTCGTGGACGCGCATGAATAACCCAACGGCGACACCGCCTAAGCCGAACAGCATCGTTCCGAAGCCCGCCACTAGCGTACCGATCCGCGACTGCGCGACATTTCTCCCCGAGAAGATCGCCTGAACGTACACCTGGGTCGAGAGAACTCCGAGGATGATGCCGATCCCATTGCCGAGATCCTTCCACACTCCGTTTCCAAACAAATTGAAATACCGAACGGGTAATGCGGCGTGCAAGGATGTCAGGCCGCCGCTCATCGCAAGCGCCGCGATGCCGAAGAACAGCAACGCGGAAAACGCGACGATCAACTTCACGAAGCCGGCCGCACCCGCACTGATCGCGCCGCCGGAAAAGACATAGAGCGTCACCAGGATGACGATGAGGATCGCAACCGGCCAGAGGCTCCAGTGCAGCAATACGGTAAACAGCGAAATCGCGGACGCGGTCTGACCCGGTATCGTCATGAAAATGCCGACGCTGTCCGAGACAGCGATCAGAGGACGGAGCGGTGCGCCGAACGTTTGTGCGAGGAATTGCGGCAGCGTCTCGAGTCCGGCTTCCCGGAACGGCTTCGCGAACACGATCGCGAGGACCAGGCATCCCAGTCCGGCTCCGAGGGTGAACCACCAGGCTGGAAGTCCGTACACGAAGGCGGCTTGGGCGGTCCCCACCGTCGAAGAGCCACCGACGAGCGCCCCGACGATAATTCCCGAAACGATCGGCCAGCCGGCGCGACCGCCGCTGATCATGAAGTCTTTGGTGGACTTCACCTTACGGCCTGAGACGACCGCGGTTACGGCGATTACGGCGATGACGAGGAAGACGCCGAACAACATTCCGACGGAGTCGGTCACGCCGTCATGACGCTCGCTAGCCGCGCAAATGACGGATCGAAGACGCGGTCGGCCATCGCTTGACACCGCTTGATGAGACGATGTTCGCTCGGAAGATAGTCGGCTACAGCAGTATGGAGCGTACGGATATCGTCCCAAATGAGGACGTCGTGTTCGCTCCAGTGGTGGGCGTACTGGTAGATCGGTTGCAGTTGGTGCGCGAAGAGTGACGCGAGAAGTTCGTCGCTTTCCTCTGGCGGCAACTCGTTGATCCGCACCGCGTAGCCCGGATTCGCGTATAAGATCTTGCGGCCGGAGAGCGGATGCGTCATGACGACGGGGTGGGAGACCGGGGGCTTGCGGCGGCGCTGCTCCGGCGATAGCGGCCGCCGGGTGCTGCCTTCTTTGGCACACATCGTGTCCCAAAATTTATTGAAGTCGTGCAGCGCCGTGAGCGGCGCGATGTGGCGCTTGACGTCGGTGGGCAAATCGTCGTACGCGGCCGCCATGTCTGCAAACTGCGTGGCACCGAGCGCGCGGCCGTCTCGGTGCGGGATTTTGATGCCGTACAGGACGTTCACGAACGCGATCGTCGAACTAAACGACATGTCGGTGTGCCAATCCTGACCGGCATCCGCCAAGCCTATCGGCTCTCCGTTCTCGATGATGTTCGAAAGAATCATCACTTCGGGATGGTCGGGATCTTGAAAGAGCTGCGCCACGTGTATCTCGAGCTCACCGAACATGCCGGTGAACACTTTTTGCGACGCTGGCGTGAGCATCTGATGCGGGATGCACAGGACGCCGAATTCGGCCAAGTGGCGTAAGAGCGCGCCAAACGTTGCGTCATTCAACGGCTCGGAAAGGTCGAGGCCGGTGATTGTCGCGCCGAGCGATGCTCCCGAGCTGATTGCGTCCATCGCGCTACCCCTCATCTCTATAAAGTCTCAACATATGGACCTTATTACCGTTACACGAGCATATCAGGCGCAATGTGCGTATGTCAAACTCGTACAGCATGGGACCAGGAAAGTGCGACAAATCGTGAATTGACAGCATGCCCAATTCGGCCTAATATCCTTATTGTATGGAACGTCGGACCGCTGAGCGGGACTTTGGGGCTACTTCCTCCATCTCGAAGGCGCTGGCCGTCTTGGAATACGTCGGCGGAGCAGCAACGAGAGCGCTTCCCGAGATCGCCGCCGAATGCGGTCTCCCAAAGTCGACCCTGCTGCGCATCCTCGGGCAGCTCGTCGATCTGGGGTTTCTCCGGCGTACCGAGCACGGTCGGTACGCCGTCACGCTGAAAGTGTGGCGTTTAGGGTGCAGTGCGGTCGATTACGACGGCGTCCGTGAGCACGTCATCCCGGTCTTGCGCGACCTCGTCGCGACGTCCGGTGAGACGGCGCACTATGCGGTGTACGAAGACAGCTCGGCCGTGTACGTGGATAAGGTCGACGGCCTCCATCCGATTCGCTCGTACACGGTCGTAGGCGGCCGATCGCCGGCCTACGCAAGCGCCACGGGAAAGGCGCTCCTTTCCGGGCAAGCCGACGATGAAGTGCGGCGGGTCGGTGCGCGGGCGATCGTGTCGTCGGAAAGCTCGATCGTCGGCGCCGAACCCGTCCTCGCGGAGGCCCGTGTCATCAGGTCGCGGGGATACGCGGTCAATCGCGGCGAGTGGCGTGCCGGCGTGTGGGGGATCGGCGCTCCCGTCTTTGGACGCTCGGGCGAGGTCGTTGCGGCCGTCGGCATATCGGGACCGCGCGAGCGGATCGAGCCGACCATCGAGGCGTCTGCTGCGTTGGTTATGCGCGCAGCCCGAAGTCTCTCAGCCCAGCACGGCGCGGGGCTCGGTTCCGCATCATGAACGCCACCCCACTCGCCGGACTGCTTGTCGTTGAGATCGGTCAATTCGTAGCGGCGCCGTATGCCGGAGAAGTTTTGGCGGATCTCGGCGCGCGCGTTATCAAAATCGAGCCGCCCGAAGGTGATGCGATCCGTGCCTGGGGACCGCACCCAAGCGGCGAGAGCGCTCCATACCTCGCGTACAACCGCGGCAAAGAGAGCGTCAGGCTCGACCTACGCTCGGAGGATGGCAAAGAGGCTGCACTTCGACTCTTCGAGCGCGCCGATATTATCGTCGAAAACACTCGACCTGGTGTTCTGGCAAAATATGGGCTTGACGCGAGCGCCGCTCGCGAGCGCAACCCACGTCTGATCTTCTGCTCGATTTCGGGCTACGGTCAGCACGCGCCCAACGCGAACCGGGCTGGAATGGATCTGGTGATCCAAGCCAACACGGGGATCATGAGCGTCACGGGCGACGTCGACGGCCCGGTCATCAAAGCAGGTGTCCCGATTGTCGATTGTACCGCCGCTCTCCACGCAACGACGGCGATTCTTGCAGCGCTGCATGCGCGCGAGAAGAGCGGAGCCGGCACGACAATCGATATCTCGTTACAAGCGTCGAACATCATGTGGATGGCGCTGCTCGCATCGGCCTATTTCGCGACCGGGGAGTTACCGCAGAAACTCGGCTCGGCGCACCCGCTCTCTGCCCCCTATCAAGCCTTCAAGGCCGCCGACGGCTATATCACCATCGCGTGCTCCAACGACGTACTCTGGGAGACCCTGCGGCACGAACTCGGACTCGATGGCTTGCGCGACGATCCGCGGTTCGGCACGAACAGCGACCGCGCGCGCAATCAACGCGAACTGGCGGCGATCGTCGAAGCGCGGCTGCTCGAAGACTCGGCCGAGCATTGGGTGTCGCGATTGCAGGGCGCCGGAATTCCGTGCGATCGCGTGAACGACCTGGCGCAGGCACTGAGCGATGAGACCTTGGTCGCGCGCGGCACCGTAGGCACGTTCGACCATCCGATCGTCGGCCGGATGCGCACGGTCGGTAATCCGATTCACTTTGAGGCGCCTCCGCCGCCGATTCGGCGGCCACCAATCTCAGGCGAACATACGGAAGCCGTCCTGCGCGAAATCGGATTGCGCAGCGAACAGGAGCACGCCCGTGTTGGATAAAGTCGTTTCGTTGACGGAACTGGCGCGGCGCATTTCGGACGGATCGTCGATCGCGCTCGGCGGAAGCTTCTTGCACCGGGGTCCGTTCGCGCTCGTTCGAGCGCTCGCCAGACGCGGCGCGCGCGATCTCGAAGTCGTCAAGCCCTCGCCCGGCTACGACCTCGATCTCCTTGCGCGCGTTGGCGCGGTCTCGCGGGCGAAAGCCGGCATCGTGGCGATCGAAGCCGGCTTCGGACTCGCGCCGTCGTATCGGAAAGCGGTCGAAACGGGCGTGCTTCGGCTGGAGGAACATGCGTGCATGACCCTCGTCGCCGGGCTTCGCGCAGCGGCTGCGGGTGTGCCGTTCACGCCGGTGGCCGGTGTTCTCGGAAGCGATTTGATCGCGCTCAACGGGTGGCACACGATGCGCGACCCTTACGGTAGCGGACGCGAGGTCGTTGTCGTGCCGGCCATCCAGCCCGATGTCGCCGTCATCCACGCAAATGAAGTCGACGAGCTCGGCAATGCTCGGGTCTACGGATCGCCACATTGGGACCGTATCATGACGCGTTCGGCGAAACGTGTGCTCGTGACCGCCGAAAAGCTCGTCACGACGGACCATCTCGCGCAACGCCCGGAACTGACGCTCGTGCCGCATTTTATGGTCGAAGCGGTCGCCATCGTTGCGAACGGCGCATGGCCCGGCTCCTTGCACCCGAGCTACGGCGTCAATTTCGACGCCGTAGCGGCATATCTCGCAGTTGACGATGATGCGTTGGAGCGCCACCTGGAACGAGCGCCTGAGGCGCGGGAGACCGTGCGTGTCTAACTGGTCGACAACAGAACATATCGTCGTCAACCTCGCGCGAGCGATTCGTCCGAACGACGTCACCTTCAGCGGCGTGAATTCCGTCCTTCCCATGGCGGCGTGCGTTCTCGCGAAGCGCGCGTACGATTTTCCGTTCACGTACTTAAGCGTTGCCGGCGGAGTCGACGTGGTCCCGGAGTGCCTTCCTCGCTCCAGCACGGACCCGGCACTCTTGGCCGGCACGGCCGCGATCTTTCCAAATGAAGAATTTTACGATCTCACGATGCGCGGCCGAATGGACCTCGTGTATTTGGGCGCCGCTCAGGTCGACGCGTACGGCCGCACGAACGTCTCGACCATAGGGCCATGGAGCACTCCCACCGTTCGGCTTCCTGGTGGAGGCGGAGCCGCGGTCATGATGCCGACGGCTCGCCGCGTTGCGATTTGGCGCACCGAACACTCGCGCCGGACGCTGGTCGATTCGCTCAAGTTCGTGACGGCGGCGGGAAACACGAGCCTTCTCGTGACCCCGTTCGCCGTGTTTCAACGCGACCTGGACCCCGCCGATCGATTTCGACTGGCGTACTATCGGCCCGATGTCACGGTCGCCGATATCGTCACGAACACCGGCTTTGACTTCGACGCATCGACGGCACTGCCGACGGCGCCGATGACCGAGCGCGAACGCGCGGCATTCGACGCCATGGACGTGGAGTTGTTGGCAAGTGAAGTGCCGGCGCGCGTGTCGCAGGCGTGAGCCAAAGTGTCGCGCATGCGTTCGCTGAGCTCGCGGCGCAACCCGCAATTGCGGATCGCCCGGCTATCATCGCCGCTGACGCCACGTTGACGTATCGCGCGTTCGCTCGCCATGTCGCGAGGGTGGCCGGGACACTGGCAGAAGCGGGGATCGGTCGCGGGGATGTCGTCGCAATGCTTGCCGAGCCAGGGGCCGCGTATGCCGCCGGTCTCTTCGGCACGTTGCACGCCGGTGCTTCCCATGCGCCGCTTCAACCGAGTGCGAACGAAGCAGAGTTACGGGAACGAATCGAGTTGGCGCGGCCGCGCGCCGTTCTTGCGAGCAAGCCCATGTACTCCCGCGCTCTGAGCGCGGTCGACGCGATTCGCGAGGAGTCGACGGCGCGCGACGTCCGTATCATCGATCTCGAAGCCGCGGCAAGCGGCACGCCTCGTCTCGCCGCCGACGTCGGACCTAACGATATCGCGCTCGTGTTATTCACGTCGGGAAGCACGGGAATCCCAAAAGCGATTGCGCTCGCGCATCGAAATATTCTCGGCAATGCCTACGGCGTCTCGGCGCGCACCGGGATCACGCCTCATGATCGCCTGCTGCACCTCATGCCGTTGTTTCATACCAACGGCATCAACAACCAACTGATAGCACCGCTGTTGTCGGGCGCGTCGGTCGTGCTTCGTGGTCGATTCGTCGCCGACCACTTTTTCGAGACCGTGGAGCGCGACCAGCCCACCTACGTGACCGGCGTGCCGACGATGTTCGTCCGCCTGCTCGATCGACGCCCGCCGGCCTCAACCACGTTGCGCTTTCTGCGCTGCGGCTCCGGACCGCTCGCGCGAGAGCTACAGGAAGAAGTGGAGGCGCATTTCGGCCTGCCTCTCGTCACGTCGTACGGGCTCACCGAAGCGACGTGCACGTCGACGATGAATCCACCGACGGCCCGTCGTCTGGGAACCGTCGGGCCCGCGCTCGACGGTCAGGAGATCGCGATTCTTGCACTCGAAACCGACGATGCCGTGGCGACGGGGAACCTTGGGGAAGTCGCGATCCGCGGTTGTAACGTGATGCCGAGCGTCAACGGTTGGCTACGAACGGGCGATATCGGCTTCCTCGACCCCGACGGCCATTTGACGTTGACCGACCGCGTGAAGGACATCATCGTGCGCGGTGGCGAGAATCTCTCGCCGCAGCAAATCGAACGGACCCTGCGGCTGCACCCGGCCGTCGCAGACTGCGCCGTGTTCGGCGTCCCGAACCGCGAATACGGGGAGGTTCCCGACGCCGCGGTGGTGTTTCGGGATGGACTAGCGTGCGATGGCGACGCGTTGCGCGCGCACGTGGCCGAGCACTTGAGCTGGGCGCACGTGCCCGAGACGATCGTGACCGTTCCGGCGTTGCCGGTCACGCCGGTCGGGAAAGTCGATCGTGGAGCCCTACGTGCGATGGTAGTTGCGTGATGCTGGTTCGCATCGATTCGGCCGGCGCGACGGTCGCGCTGACCATGCAACGCCCAGATCGAGCCAATGCGATGAATGCTGAATTGGTCGAAGCGCTGCTGTCGGTCTTCGAGTCCGAGTCCGCGCTTCCGTCAGGGACACGACTCGTCGTCCTCCGCGGCAGCGGGTCGACGTTCTGCTCAGGATTCGATTTCGGCGATTTGGAACAGCAAAGCGACGGCGACCTGCTTCTTCGCTTCGTGCGAATCGAAACGTTGCTGCAGCGCATCGTGCGCGCACCGTTTTTGACGATAGCGTTGGCGCACGGCCGGGCACTCGGTGTCGGCGCCGATCTCTTTGCTGCTTGTACGATCCGAATTGCAGCGCCCGGAACTCTCTTCCGGTTCCCCGGCTGGCGTTTCGGCCTTGCACTCGGTACGGCGCGTTTGATCGATCGGATCGGCGCAGATGCGGCCCGCGAGGTGCTGCTCGAAGCCACGACGATCGATGTCGAGCAGGCCCGGTCCCTAGGCTTGGTGACGACGGTCGCCGGGCGGGGTGCATGGGACGATCTCATCGCGCAACAGCAGGCTCGGCTTGCAGCGACATCGCTCGACGTGCCGGCGTTTCGGCAACTTGTTGAGATGTCGATGCAACACGCAGACCGTTCGACAACTGCGGACGGCGCCGCTCTCGCCGCCCTTGCGCAGACCGCCAGCCGGCCGGGACTACTGACCGCATTGCGCGATTTCGCAGGGACGAAGCGGCGCGCCAGCACGATACCCTCTCGGTCGCAAAGCCGTAGGAGCTCGCGCGGCGGGCTTGTTCTTGACGTGAATGGAAACCACTTCAGGCTTTGCCGACACCGACGACGAAGCCCCCCGGCGCCCGTCAGTCGCCGGCGCTCGCCGTCGCGAGCTTTGGCGCGGCCGTACGCCGCAAACAACTCCGCGAGGTCGTCGGCGAACGGCGAGTAGCGGGCGTAGAGCCGTCGCTGGATGCTCCCGAAACCGTCGGTGAAGTGCGCCTTGTCGCGCTCGATCGGGTAGGTCAGCACCCTCGTTGCGCGCGGGATCGCGGAAGACGTTCATCGGGTCCTGACCGGCTTCGACCTTGCGCAGCTCGCGCTCGAGGGTCTTGCGGAACAGGATGATCCCCGTGTCGGCGGTGCCCACCGCCTCCGTTTGACGCTGGAAGATGACGACACCCCACGTAATGCTCGCGGCACCGTCTTTCACGGGCCTCCCGCCGGAGCCACCCATCTCCGTCGCGGTCCACCCCGGACAAACGGCATTGACCAAAATTCCGGCATCGTGGACTTCAGCAGCAATTATGCGCGTGAGGGCATTCAATGCTGCTTTTGATGTCGAATACGTCGGCGTCCCGGCGCTCATTGACGAAAGGCTACCGCCCTCACTCGAGACATTGACGATTCGCGGGTGTCGACCGATACGCAGCAGTGGCAGGAACGCTTGAATCATCCGCCACGCGCCGAACAGGTTCGTTTCAAAGCCTTTGTGGACGCCGTCCAAGTTCGCCGTTACGCCGAACGCGTCGCTGTCATACATAATCGCCGCATTGTTTAACGAGGGCATCAAGCCAGCCATATTCGTCTTTTATGCGCCGCGCGGCGGCGACGACGCTGTCAGTTATTGCGCACATCGAGCTGAAGGGCTACGGGTTGACGTGGGATCGGTAAAGTAGGCCGGCGGAGATTGGAGGATCCCGAGCCAAGGGTGCAGTGGAGGTGCCCCATTCGTTACGCCAACGGGCACTGTGATTTTAAGTTATACGATCGCCGCTTTTGCTGACTGGGCAAAGGCTTGCGGCGTTTTGTTGCCTAGTGATCGGTGCGGGCGAACCTCGTTGTACTCCCGTCGCCATGCGCGGGCCGCGCGACGAGCCGCTTCTAGAGTATCAAACCACGACGTATTGAGCAATTCTTTGCGAACGCTGGAGTTAAACGACTCGGCAAACGCATTGTCAGTCGGCTTTCCGGGGCGCGAGAAGTCTAGCTCAATGCCGTTGTTGTAAGCCCATTGGTCGAGCGCTTCCGCGGTAAACTCCGTTCCTTGGTCGCATCGGATCGCGATCGGTTTCCCGCGCTTTGAAACCGCTCGAGAGAGAATCGTGACCACGTCGCGCGCGCGAAATCCGTTTGCAAGTTCAAGAGCTACGCATTCGCGCGTGAAGATATCGATGACGGTCAGCAGTCGGAATGCCTTGCGATCGTCACCGACGAGCCGATCATGCATGAAGTCCATGCACCAGACGTGGTTCGGTTGCGTCGCGGCGATGCGAACGCGTTGTACGGCAGATCGACGACGACGTTTCGGGCCCTTTGCTCGCAAGCTCAGGCCTTCTTCGCGATAGAGCCGGGCGACGCGTTTGGGGTTTACCTTCCATCCTTCGCGGCGCAGCAACACGTGGATGCGCCGATATCCGTAGCGAACACGCGTCTGCGCCATTTCCTTGATGCGCCGTCTCAGCACTTCGTTGATTACGTTGGTCTTCGGAACGTATTGCATCGACTTGCGATTGAAACGGAACGTCTCGCAGATCGACGCAGACTCACGCCGTAATTCTCCTTGAGCTCGCCGGCCAAGAGGCGTTGCTTGGCCGGCTTTAGAGCTTTTTTGAGAGAACATCCTGGAGCATTACCTTATCAAGCGACAAATCCGCGACGAGCCGTTTGAGCCGCGTATTTTCGTCGCGTAATTGGTTCATCTCTCGAATTTCTGACGTACCGAGAACTCCGTACTTTTTCTTCCAGAGATGCACCGTATTCTCGTGAACGCCGGTTTTTCGCGCAAGCTCGGCGATGGGGATACCGGATTCCACCTGCCGTAAGACCTTGGCGATCGACTCCGGCGAATGTCTTTTGCGGGCCATTGGGAACCTCCGATGATCAAGCCGATTTGGCGGCTCGAAATTGTGGTCCCGCTGGCGTAGTTTTTCGGGGTGCCCTCCACCACAGAGCCTGGTGGGACGGGGATTCCAACGCTTTGCTTTGCGGTCTCATGTACTCGCGACGAGGCCGTCGGCATACTGTTGGATGCCCCTCGTCGCCTTTGACGGTCTTCTTCAGGAATGCGGCTTTCGTGAACGCGAGCACGTCGGCCGGAATCGGATGGGCAAACTTTCTATGCCAAAGACGCGCCGGACAAGCCCTTGCGCTGCGGGTTCATGAAGCATAACGTTCAAAGCGTTTACGCAGTTGGGCGCGACTGCTTTTCCCCGTCGGACCGGCGGGGAGTTCCTCGAGGGCCACTATCCGGTCAGGCACGAGGTGACGCTCGACGCGTGCAAGCAGAAACG
>JAABUX010001768.1_pt1 | contig 31866 bp, 24 predicted proteins | sample 5561851 | NCBI WGS metagenome assembly JAABUX01 (sample SAMN10711883, study PRJNA513361) | rock metagenome | isolation source: Antarctica rocks | place: Antarctica: Victoria Land, Richard Nunatak red sandstone | collected 2016-01-03
GGGGCGACGCGATGAGGAAGTCGATGTAGTCGATGTCCTGACACTTGGGATGGCTCATGGCTTCATCGTAGAAGCAAAGTCGCCGATGCGAAACGTGGACAAAATTCAATCAACTGCGTAACTCCTAGGACAATTGACTATACGCGACCGAAGCTTTTTCGTGATCCACAACGACCTTGGCGAACCCATCCTCCTGGATATCGAGCCGGAGGGTGCTCGCTTTCTACTACCCGGCGGCGAGGAGGTCGTCGTCTTCGATCAATTCTCGACGCTACCGGCGACGGTCAAGTTGGGCAAAACCGGAGACGGTCGCCTCGTGATCTCGATCTGGCCTGGTGATGGCGAGGTCCAGGTCCGGAAAGGGGGAGTCGACCTCCTCGACCTGGCCCAGGGGAGAATCGCTCTCGCACCGTGATCGAGGAAGTGGACTTCGTTCAGAGTCCCTTGACCGACTCGCTGAACTGGCGGAGGGTGGCGGTGAATCGCTCGGCGAGGTGGGTGGGCTTGCGACCGGCGAGGCGGACCAGGCCGATGGTTCTTTTGGGACGCTCGCCGGACAGGGAGCGGTACACCCGCCGGGGGTCGGTGTCGGCCTTGCGGGCCATCTCGGGGATCAGGGACACGCCTTGGCCGAGGCTGACGAGTTCCTGGATCGTGGCGAGCTGGTTGACCCGGCTGGTGATGATCGGCTTGAACCGCTTTTGCTGGCAGAATCCCAAGGCGTTGCCGGTCAGGCAGTGGGCGTCGTTCAAGAGGATGAACGGCTCGTCCTGGAGGTCTCCGAGCGTGATCCTGGCCCGCTGTTCGAGGCGGTGGCCGGTGGCCATGAGCAGGAGCAGTTCCTCCTCGAACAGCGGCTCGACGTCGAAGTCCGAGCTTTCGATCGGGAGCGGGAGGACGGCCAGGTCGACCTCGCAGTCGTGGACCTTGCGGACGATCGCCGACGTGACGTCCTCGACCAGTTCGACCTGCGCCCTGGGGTGCGACTCGGCGAACGCCCCGAGGACCCCGGCGAGGAAGTAGGGGACCACCGTCGGCGGACTTCCCACCGCGACCCGGCCGGCCTCGGCGTCGCCGCCCACGGTCCCCTTGACCTCGTCGACCAGCCTCAAAATCTGCTCGGCGATCGGTCGGAGCCGTTGCCCGGCCTCGGTCAAGATCACCCGGCGCGATAGCCGCTCGAACAACGGCGACCCCAGCTCGGTTTCGAGCTTGATGATCTGCTGCGAGAGCGACGGCTGGGCCACGAAGCAGGCTTCCGCCGCTCGGGTGAAGCTGCCGAGGTCGGCGACCTTGCTGAAGTAGCGAAGTTGATGGATTTCCATCGTCGGTGGCTATGGCTCGAATAGGGAGGCTGTCTTGGACCTATGGTAACGACCTCGGCATGATTCTCCAAGTTGGTCGCGTCGAGCGGACGCGGCGAAGGGAAATCGAACCCTGACGGAGGGGGAATTGATGATTCGCAAAGCATTGACGCTGAGCTTGATGGTGTTGTCGGTTGGCCTGGCCCGGGGCGGCGACGACAGCACCCGTCGCCCGTTGACCGAGGATGGCGGCCAGCCGGTCGGCAACAACCAGAACTCGCGGACGGCGGGGCCGGGCGGGCCGGTCTTGCTCGATAACTTCCACCTGATTCAGAAGATCGCCCGGTTCGACCGCGAGCGGACCCCCGAGCGCGTCGTCCATGCCCGGGGCGTCAGTGCCCACGGTGAGTTCGTCTCCTACGGCGACTTTTCGAGCTTGACCAAGGCCACCTTGCTCGCCGCCAAGGGCAAAGTGACCCCGGTGTTCACCCGGTTCTCGACCGTGATCCATCCCAACGGCTCGCCCGAGCAGCTGCGCGACCCTCGCGGTTTCGCCGTCAAGTTCTACACCGAGGAAGGGAACTGGGACCTGGTCGGCAACAACTTACCGGTCTTCTTCATCCGCGACGCGATGAAGTTCCCCGACATGGTCCACTCGCTCAAGCCTTCGCCGATCACGAATCAGCAAGACCGGAACCGGTTCTTCGACTTCTTCTCGCACATCCCCGAATCGACGCATATGCTGACGTTCCTCTTCTCCGACCAGGGGACGCCCGCCAACTTGCGGCAGATGGACGGTTTCGGCGTCCACGCCTTCAAGTTCGTCAACTCGGCGGGCGAGGTGACCTACGTCAAGTTCAACTGGCACAGCATGCAAGGCCTGGCCAACTTCACCGGCGATGAGCCGGGGATCGCGATGGGCAAGAACTTCAGCGGCCACACCCAGGACTTGTACGAGCACATCAAGGCGGGCGATTTCCCCGCCTGGGAACTCGGCGTCCAGACGATCAAACCTGCCGACCTCGACAAGTTCGCCTTCAACCCGCTCGACGCCACCAAGGTCTGGACCGGCGTCCCCGAGATCAAGGTCGGCAAGATGACCTTGAACCGAGTCCCCGACAACTTCTTCGAGGCCACCGAGCAGGTCGCCTATTCCCCAGGGATGGTCGTCCCCGGCGTCGAAGCCTCCGAAGACCGCCTCTTGCAGGGCCGGTTGTTCTCCTACGCCGACACCCAGCGCTACCGGTTGGGGACCAACTACCTCCTCCTCCCAATCAACCGCCCGAGCGTGGCCGTGTCGAACAACAACCAGGCCGGTTCGGGCGACGTGGCCTTGACCCACTCGGACACCAACTACGAGCCGAGCGTCAACAACGGGACCGCCAACGGCGACCGCCGCGACACCCCCGAGGACGAGTACAGCAAGGCCCCCTTGACCGGCCCGGTCGTTCAGCAGCCGATCACCAAGACCTTGAATTTCCAGCAGGCGGGCGAACTCTACCGGTCGTTCAACGACAAGGAAAAAGACGCCTTGATCCACAACCTGTCCGGCGCCCTGAGCGACATCAAGACCAAGGAAGTCCTGATGACCCTGCTCTCGAACTTCTACCAGGCCGACATTGACTACGGGACCCGATTGGCCAAGGCCCTCAAGGTCGACCCGGCGCAGCTCCGGTCGAGAATCCAGGCCAGTACCGCCAAGCCCGCCACCGCCCCGAAGACGGCGGCTCGCTGATCGGCCCAGGTTCGTTTATCATCGAAACCATCGAAGGCCCCGCGTCGAACCCATCGACTCGGGGCCTTTTCCCATCAGTCTCGCTCGGGAGTTCTTGACGATGACCCGATCACTCTCAGCCTTGTTGGGCACCTTGCTCATAGCGACCTCAACCGCGAGCCTCCAGGCCCAGGACTCGCCCAAGCCCGCCGAATCCACTCCCGCTCCGGCTCCCGCCCCCGAATCCAAGCCGAAGCCGAAGCCGGTGGTCCTCGACCCCGCCACCCTGGCCAAGCTCCGCGAGGTCGCTTTCGGCGCGGCCCGCGAAGGCGACTCGAAGACACTCGACGAGTATTTCAAGGCTGGGCAACCGGCCGACATCCTCAACAACCGGGGGGATAGCCTTTTGATCCTGGCCTGCTATCACGGCCACGACGACGCCGTGAAGGCGATCCTGGCCCAAAGCAAGCCCGCGATCAACGCCAAGAACAAGATGGGCTTCACCGCCCTCACCGGCGCGGCTTTCAAGGGCTACATCGGGATCGTCAAGCAACTCGCCGCCAAGAAGGCCGACCTGAACGCCGCCAACGACAAGGGGCAAACCCCCCTGATGTTCGCCGCCATGTTCGGCCGGACCGAAGTCGTCCGCTACCTCGTCGAGCGGAAGGTGAACGTCCGAGCCAAGGATGCCCAGGGCAAGACCGCCCGTGACCTCGCCAAGCAACAAGACAATCCCGAGGTCGAGAAGATCCTCCTCGACGCCGAGAAGACCCCGGCCAAGGATTGAGATCAGACCCGAGCGGTTTCCATCTTCTCGATCGGCTTTCCGATCACGGCAAGCCGATCGATGATGCTTCGGAGGACGTCGATGGGCGTCTGGCTGGCGTCGACGTCGAAGATCAGGCTCGGGTCATAGAAGCTCAGGGTGTTGTACGTCTCGTCGTAATAGGTTTGCAGGCGGCGGCGGATCACCTCTTCGTTGATGTCGTCGAGGCGGTTTTCGCGGAGGGCTCGCGACTTGAGCCGTTCCATCGCCTTGGCGTTGTCGGTGATCTTGAGGTGGAAGATCTGAACGACGTCGAGCATGTAGTCGAGCCGCTCGGCCTGCGAATAGTTGCGGGGCAGTCCGTCGAGCACAAACGTGTGGAACTCGGGGAAGAGGTATTCCTGAAGTTCGAGAACCTTGACGTGTCGCTCCCAGATCCGGACCGTCAGGTCGTCGGGCACGAGAAGCCCTCGCGAGATGAAGTCGACGATCTCTTTGCCGAGGATTCCGTTCTTGGGAAGCTTCCGGAACAGGTCGCCGCACGAGATATGCATCATCTCGGGGAGTTGGCCCAACACCGCCCCCTGCGTCCCCTTGCCGCTTCCAGGCATCCCGAACAAGAGGATCGTGCGATACTTCGAACCAGACATGCGGGCATTCCTCAACGAAGAAGGTCGGCGACGACCAGGAATCGGGACCTCGCCTAAAATGCAACACTGGTGATACGTGATGGGAGTGGGCGAAAGGGCGGTCGGCCCAGGATCGACGGCGAACCGACCGCAAATTCATCATCGGGTCTTTGCCCCTCAAGTGGCAACCCATTTTTCGAGTTCGACGTGGTTCCTCGGCACACACCGCCCGGCTCGGGCCGTGATCCGACCAACCCACCCCCAGGACCCGTTGCTTTGACGCTCGAACCGACCGATGACCCGACCTCGACCCGGGTGTTGCTCCTCCGCCACGCCGAGACCGCAGCCCCCGACCAATTCCACGGCGCCGAGTCCGATATCGGCCTCGGCCCCCGAGGGTTCGAGCAAGCCTCGGAGGCGGCCCCAGGGATCGCCCGGGCCAGGCCCTCGGCGGTCTACTCGTCGAATATGCTCCGGGCCAGGCAGACCGCCGAGCCGATCGCGCGGGCCTGCTCGCTGGAGGTCGTCGCCGTCTCCGAACTCCACGAACGTCGGATGGGCTCGCTCAGCGGGATGCCGATGGCCGAAGGTTGGCCCGCCTACATCGCCGCGATGACCCGGTGGAAGGCGGGAAACCTCGAAGCCGCGCACGAAGGGGGCGAGTCGTTCGCCCAGATCCGCGACCGGGTGGTCCCGGCGATGAATGCCCTTGCCCATCGTCACCGAGGGAAAACGATCGTCGTCGTCGCCCACGGCGTCGTGATCCGGGTCCTGCTAGCCTGCTGGCTCGACGGCGGGCCGGGCCGATTCGACGAGTTCGGGATCGACTTCGTCGCCGTCAACGACCTCCGGTACGACGGCCAGAATTGGCGAGCCTCCGCCCTGAACGGAGTTCCGGAATCATTGAGCCGTGGGTGAACACGGACGGGATACGGATAAGAAAACATTTTTATCGAGATGTCTACACTCCCAACCAAAGACAAAAGAGCCGACCGTCGCGGGGCGCGAAGCCCGAGCGAGGGTCGGCCCGGTTGGTTGGAGAGGTGGCTGGGACTGGGATTAGACCACGAGTTCCTTGAGCGGCTTGAGAAGCACGGCCTTGACGACGTTGCGGGCCGGCTTGGCCTTGGTGACCATCGGCTCTTTGGTGAACGGGTTGATGCTCGGGCGCTCCTTGGTGGCGGCCTTCTTGACGACCTTGAGCTTGAGCAGGCCAGGGACGACGAAGATCCCCGGACCTTTCTTGCCCAGGTCGCGAATGATCGCCTCGTTCATCGCTTCGAACAGGGTGGCGACGTCTTTTTTGGCCAGGCCGGTCTTCTCGGCCAAAGCCGTGTAGATCTCGGATTTGGTGGCGGGCTTGGGCCGGGCGGCGGCCTTCGGCTCGGCCTTCTTGGCGGCGACGGGCTCAACCTTCTTGGCCGGAGCGGGAGCGGGAGCTGGTTCGGCGGCTTTCGGGGCGGCTTTTTTCGCCATGGGACGTACGGCCCTCCTGGATCGGGGCGATTCGCGAAACGGGTTGAACCGGTCTGTCCCGTCCTCCCCAATGAGGCCGGGCTCCGCGGCTCCTTGCCGAAAGATTCGGCGAGGACGTCGAAAACATACAGGAAAAACCGCTGTGATGCGCGACTTGTTGCGATTTTGCCCGGTTTTTTCGCGGGAAACAAGCCGTCGACGTAAAAAACACGGAAAACTCAGCCTGATTCGCACGGTCGAAGCGAAAACGCCAGCGGATCTAGGGCCTCAGATGGCGGCCCGCTCTCCCTTCTTGGGCGCGAACCCCATCAGGAAACGACCCGTCGCCGAGATCATCGCCACCGAGAATCCGGCCCCTGCGAACGCCTCGGCGCTCTGGACCGCCTTCATGAAGTCGTTGAATGATCGATGCATGTGCACCGACCCATCGGTAATTCGCAGCAAAATCGTCGGGCTGGCCGAGCGCTTGAACATCGTCATCGAAGAAGGTCCTTGCCAAGAACAGGACGAATCAATCATCGATCCGCGAGCCGGCCGACTTCCTCAACAAGTCGATCAGTCCCCCCGGCCAGCACGCCGGAGCGGGACGAATCGTTTTGGAGAGCAGTCAAGCTCGCCCTACGAAAGAAGCCTAGGCCCGATTTCGACTCGAAGGGGCGGCTCCTTCGCCGTTTTCGAGCAATTGAGCCAACCCGATCCAGGGCGAGCAAAGCCGGTCCAATCTGGGCCTGACAAAGGGCCTCATCCCGCGCCAGCCGGGAAGGGTCGGACGATGATCTCGGGGCTGTTGCTCAGCGACCGGTCGTCGTCTCGGCGGGGCTGGCGGGATCGCTCGGGGCGTCGCCGACCTTGAGACTGTAGATCTTCGACTTCGACTTCGGGACGGTCAATCGTCCCTGGATGATCTCGACCCGCCCCTGGTGCTTGATCCGGACCTTCCATCGGGTCGCGACCGGGAAGCCTCGGTTGCCGCCGTAATAGACGACCCACCACTTATATTCGCCGGGGGGGCCGTGGCCGATGTCCCTCGAGCCGTCGGGGGCCTGCTTGAGCCAGTAGATGTTCTCGGGGCCGAACCCTTCAACGTTGTCGACGTCGAGCTCGCCGCCTTGCCGCCCCTTGGTGTCGTTCCAGTAGATCTCCTTGCCGCCCGGCTCGACGACGTGGATGTCGATGTCGGCGGTGGTGTCCCAAAGGAGGGTGAACTGCGGGTCGCCGACCTTGACCTCGACCCCTCGGACGCTCTCGCCGCCGGTGCCAAACTTCGCCAGGCCGAATCCGTCGCCCAAGCCGGCGCCCGGGTTCTTGGAGGCCCCGACCAGGCCCGCCGTCGGGTCGGCCAGCTCGATCGGCTTGATCCGCTCCAGGGTCGAGGTCTCCGTCGGCGGCTGGATCGAGTCGGGGAGCGTCACCGGGGTGTCCAGCCCCCCAAGCTCCTTGAATCCGTCCTCCGAGCCAAACTCCGTCCCGGCCAGGCGGGTGTCGAAGGTCTGGACCTTGCTCGCCGGTGCGCTGAAGACCCACAAGGCGAGGATCAGGAGCAGGAGCGCATGGGCCGCGATCGACCAGCCCCAGCCGTGCCAGTCCCAGGGGGATCGCGCTTCGACCAGTTCGTCATGCTCGCCGACTTCGACGGCGGGGATCGCCACGCCTCGGCGGGCGGCCCGGGCCACGGGGATGGGCTTCAGAGGGGGGTCTGAGGGTGGCAACGACATGGCGATCCCTCCAAGTCAAATCGAACCGGGCCGGTGCCGCCGGTCTGAGGCTTCAAACTCATTGCAACCAGGATACCACGAGAGTCCAGGGCGAAGGGAAGGCGAAGCGTTGCGGATCGGGGGAGGAAACGGGTACAAGAGAGGCCCGAAGGTTCGAGGCGTCGCTGGATTTTGGGAACGAAGGCTCATGGACTCGCACGAGTTGCTCCGGTTGTTTGAGTCGGTCCGTCGAGGCGAGACCACGCCCGACGAGGCGTCGCGCCGGGTCCGGACGGCCCCGCTCGAAGAAGCCGGTGCGTTCGCCGCCGTCGACCTCCAGCGCTCGCTCCGGTGCGGGTCGTCGGAGGTGATCTTCGGCCAGGGGAAGACGACCGACCAGATCATCGCCATCCTCGCGACCTTGCTCAAGCACGAGAACGGCGGCCTCGTCACCCGGATCGGCGCCGAGGTCGGCTCGGCCCTGACCGAGAAGTTCCCTCAGGGCGAGTACCACCCGACCGCCCGAACCTTCCGGATCAAGGCCGAGAATCTCGGGCCGAAGCTCGGCAAGGTCGTCGTCGTCACGGCGGGGACCTCGGACTTGCCGGTCGCCGAGGAAGCCCGGATCACGGCGGAAACCTGGAACTGCGAAGTGACCCTAATCGCCGACGTCGGCGTGGCCGGGATTCACAGGCTGTTCCGCCGCCTGCCCGACTTCGAGGGGGCCGACGCGATGGTCGTCGTCGCCGGGATGGAAGGGGCCTTGCCCAGCGTGGTCGGCGGCCTGGTCGATTGCCCGGTGATCGCCGTCCCCACCAGCATCGGCTACGGGGCCAACTTCGGCGGGCTTGCCGCCTTGCTGGGGATGCTCAACAGTTGCTCGTCGAATATTGCCGTCGTCAACATCGACGCCGGCTTCAGCGGGGGCCACGTCGCCGGCCTGATCGCCCGACGAGCGGGTCAGGCTCGGCTCAAAGATTAATCGGGCCACGGACGAACACGGACGGGACACGGATGAGAGAATCGATAGAAGATTGATCCGTGACCCATCCGTGTCCATCCGTGTCCCGCTTGGGTTTCTCCTTTCGCGATCGGCTATTTTCCATTTCCCTCTGTGATTGATCGGGAAGGTCCTGGGCATCATGGCGATTGAGCGGATCGAGAAGCTACCTCGGATGGCGGAACGGGCGGGCGATAGCCACAAGGGGTCGTTCGGCACGGTCCTGGCGCTGGCGGGGGGTCGAGGTTCGGCGGGCGCGGCGGCTTTGCTCGGGGGGGCGGCGCTCCGGTCGGGGGCGGGTCTGGTCCGGATTCTTTGCCCCGAGGAGGTGCAAACCACCGTCGCCAGCTTCGAGCCGTCTTACATGACCTACCCGATCGCCAATGACTCCGAGGGGCTGGTCACGTTCGAGGCCGCCCGCAAGACCCTCGAACGGTTCTTGCCGATGGCGACGGTCCTGGCGATGGGCCCGGGCCTGGGACAGTCGGCCGACCTCCGGGAACTGGTCCGATGGGTGGTCGAGTCGGTCGAGGTCCCGACGGTCCTCGACGCCGACGCCCTCAACAACCTGGCCGGGCAGACCGAGACGCTCGGTCGGCTCAAACGGCCGGTCGTCTTGACACCGCACCCCGGCGAGTTTTCCCGCCTCACCGGCCGCCCGACCGAAGAGATCCAAGGGGATCGGGAAACCCACGCGGTCGCCTTCGCCGAGGGCGCCCGGAACCTGATCCTGGTCCTCAAGGGGGAAGGGACGATCGTCACCGACGGCCACCGACTCTACAAGAACATCACCGGCAACCCGGGGATGGCCACCGGAGGCTCGGGCGACGTCCTGACCGGGGTGATCTCCGCCCTGATCGCGCAGAAGATGGACCCGTTCGACGCCGCCTGCCTGGGAGTCTACGCCCACGGACTGGCGGGCGACATCGCCCGCGACAACAACGGGGTCGTCGGCCTGATCTCGGGCGACATCGTCGACTCGCTCGCCGACGCCTTCCACCACCTCGCCCCTTGATTTTGGGCGATTCGGATTGCAAATCGCAGGAATTGCAGATTGCAAATCGATCAGGGACCAAGCTCCTCCAATCTTTTGCAATCTGCAATCCTTGCGATTTGCAATTCTTGATCTTGAAGGATCTCCGGGTTTGAAAGCGAGACCCGTCGGCGTTGGCCTGTCTTGATCGCCTCGTGTTGCCTATACTAAAAAATTGTGTCGCCCTTTCGCCGTTGAAATGGGCGGCAAAACGATGAGTTGGTTTGTTTGGCCGGAAGGGAGGTCGGGGTGTCTTCACGCGAAAACCCGCCGTCAACGTCGTGGACCTACCGGATGGAAGTGTCCCCGACCGGACAGACCCCTCCCACGCCGCCGCCCCCCGGCCCGAACGACGAACCCGTCGCGCTGCTGCAAGCCCTGGTGACGCTCCAGGCGCAAACCTTGGAAACGCAGAAGCTGATCCTCCAGAGCCAGAGTCAGCAGCTCGAACTGGCCCGAGAAGCCACGCAGATCGCCCGAGAGCAGCGAGCGAGGCAGATCGCCGAACTCGAACGCTGGCAGGCCGGGCATGACCAGGTCCTCGACCAGTGCCGGGTGTCGCTCGGCCAGTTGGAGCAGGTCCACTCGGCCCTGATGGGCGAGCTGGTCAACCACGTCGCCGAGAACCACGAAAACCTCGTCGAAGGCGAGTTCGCCCTCACCGACTTCGTCGACCGCTTCGGCCCCCGCCTGGCCCACCTGAACACGATGCTCGCCGTGCTCCGCCCCTTGGCCATCGCCGCCCGGACCAACAAGCCCGAAGGCCAGTAAGAGCAAATGCTTTGAGCCACGGATGGACACGGACGGGACACGGATGAGAAGAGTGACCAAAGTCTTATCCGTGTCCCGTCCGTGATCATCCGTGGCCCGCTTCAAGTCGTATAGTCGGCGTTGAGGCGGATGTAGTCGGCGGTGAGGTCGCAGGTCCAGAACCGGATCGTCCCTTCGCCTCGCTTGAGGACCAGTCGGATGTGGGTGTCTCGGTTGCCTCGAAGGTCGCTGGAGACCTGCTTGGCGTCGAAGCCCAGGGGGACTCCGTCGCGGTAGAGCGGGGTCCCGTTGAGGGCCAGGGAAAGCTCGTTTTCCTCGAAGGCGACCCCCGAGTAGCCCGCCGCCGACACGATCCGCCCCCAGTTCGGGTCGGCGCCGTGGATGGCGGTCTTGACCAGCGGGCTGTCGGCCACGCTCCGGGCGATCGTCCGGGCCTCCTCGCGGTCGAGGGCGCCTTCCACGTCGATCGTGATCAGGTGGGTCGCCCCTTCGCCGTCCTCGGGGATCATCCGGGCCAGCTCGACGCAGGTCTCGCGGACCATCACGGCGAACTCGACCAGATCGGAGCCTTTCAAGGGCGGGCTGGACTGGTCTCCGCCCGAGAGGATCAACACCGTGTCGTTGGTGCTCATGTGTCCTTCGACCGAGACGCAGTTGAACGAGTCTTCCACCGCCCCCGACAAGATCCGCTGCAAGTCGTCGGGCGCCACCCGAGCGTCGGTGAGGAGGAAGCCGAGCATGGTCGCCATCTTCGGGCCGATCATCGCCGCCCCCTTGGCCATCCCAAGCAGCGTGACGGGCTTGCCGCCCTCGCCGATGGCACTCCGCTTCGAGACGACCTTGGGGCGGGTGTCCGTCGTCAAGATCGCCAAGGAAGCATCCCGAAACCCGAGCGAGTCCGCCGTCGCCGCCTCGATCGCCGCCGTCACCCCACTCTCAATCTTGTCCATCGGCAACTGGTGGCCGATCACCCCCGTCGAGGCGACCAGGACTTGCTCGGCCCGACAGCCCAGCTTGTTCGCGGCGAGTTCGGCGGTCCGTCGGGCATTGTCCAGCCCTTGCCGACCCGTCGCCGCGTTGGCGTTGCCCGCGTTGACGACCACGGCCCTGATCGAGGCCGAAGGGACCAACCCCCGATCCCAATGGACCGGCGCCGCCGCGATCCGGTTCGTCGTGAAAGTCCCCGCCGCCGAGCAATCGCCATCGCCATCGGCGATCAAGACCGCCAAGTCCAAAGTCCCCGAAGGCTTGATCCCCGCCCGGACCCCGCCCGCCCGGAACCCCGAAGGCAAAGCCCAATCGCCCGCACTCGCGCTCGGATCGCTGGTCATCAATCCCCCCAACCTTTGAATCAAGGACCTAGGCCCCCCTTGGCCCGAACCGGCCCCAACTCGCCCCGAATGTTGTCCAAACTTTGCAGCACCCGGTCAAGCTTCCGCTCCAGATCGGCCAACCGCTGCTCCTGGTTGGACACCGAGGGCGGCGAAATGGGTTCGAGTTGAGTTGGCGAGAGGTCCGGGGACTTCTCGGGCGTGCCTCGCGTAGCTTTCGGAGGGACGACCGAGGAGGACCCTGGTTTCACGAAGATGGGGTTGGTGTCGGTTGTGGATTCGCGCCTTGGGAGACGGCCGGTCAAGTTGACTGCCAACTCAATACCCACTTGATCTTGTTTCACTTTACGGAGAAAGTTGTGAATCGTGCTTGGCCCCACGTAGATTCCACTTCGACTGCTCGGTTCGCCCCAACTGAGGACTCCGACGAGATATCCTTCCCTCGTGAACAAGCCGCCTCCGCTTCGCGCCGGGGCAGGTTCGGTTTGACAACGGATCGCGGCGGCCCGCTCGGAAATGAAATTGGTTGGTCTCGTCGCGAAGTCGAAGATGGTCGTATCCCAAGCGGTGACGTCGTTGCCATAAGAACATCCCGTCGTGATCAGCGGCTCGCCATTGGGCTCCCAATTCGCTTGGACAATCGGTGAAGCCGAGAGGATTTCCCCCGGATGAAATCGAACCAAGGCGATGTCTTGATAAGGATCAAAGGCCACGAGTTCCGCCGGAAGATCCTTCTTCGTGCAAGGGAATTGTCCCGGTTTATCCCGACTAAGCTGTCCGCCAAAGAGGTCGATGGAGAGCGCCGGGAAGTTCGTCCGATCGGTTGCTCTCGATCCCCAATCCCCCACCAACAGCCCGGCGGATGTGAGCACGATCGACTCCGTCGGGCTGTTGGAGATGATCGTACCCGACCCAAAGCCGACCGAGCTACCATACTGAACTTTAATCCTGACGGCCGTTTCCCAAGGGCGAGGGACCACGGCAGGAATGGTCAGCGGTGGCTCTTTGGTCTCGGAGGCGGAAACGGCTTTGGGCCGATGCAGGTTGTAGAACTCGGCCAGTTGCTTGGTCTTGATCCCACCCGACTCGACCCCACCCATGAGTTGGCCGAGCTTTTCGCCAGACCCATTGATTAGGATATATGCGGGAAACGAATCGATTTTGTACCGCGTAGCGACATCATGAGCGACGGTGAGGTCCAGAGTTCGAACCGGGTAATTCAAGCGCTTGAGCTGGTCCAATGAGGGAGTCTCTTGAGGACCCGGGAGGTTTCCCCCGCTCGTCATGAAACAAAGCAGGGTGGGCAAGTCGGGACCATCGGCGGCGAGCGGGATCATCTCGGGGTCATTCGGTTTCAGTTCCAGGAGCACGGGCTTCTTGGCGACCTTTCGCACCGGCGAGTCGTCTTGGATCGGAGGTTCTTTGTCACTTCGACTTGAGGGATCGGTTTGGTTCGATGCCAGCGTGCTATGTCCGGCCGCGCTCAGGAGGTCCGCCGGGGCAGGGTATTTGAACCCGTGGATGTCCACATCTTCGATCCGCGCGGGGGCATTCGCGTAACCGTCGGGGGCTACGGTGGCCGGGGAGACACCGTCGCCTTTGACCGCGTTCGACGAAGCGGACGAGGTGACTGGATTCGGGACCGTGACGGGTTTATCTCCAGATCCATCCGAGGAACCGACCCCTAGCGTCCAGGCGGACCCGGCGGCGGCGATGGCCGTTCCGAGGACGAGGGTTCCGACTTTGAGATTGGCCATGATCATCCCTTTCATGCTGGGTTGGAGGATCGCCAGGACGCTCGGGGCGATCAGGGTGGGGGAAGTGGACCCGATCGCCCACAAAACTGCGGTCCGGGCGGTGGTGGTGGCCAGGGTTGCGGGGAGGGTGGGGATCAGGCCGGTGGGGGGCAGGATCGCCAGGCTAGTCGGGGCGAGGCCCCGGCGGGTGAGGCGGTCGCGGAGCTTTTGGCGGCCTCGGTCGAGGCGGCTTTGCAGGGTTCCAATCGGCCAGCCGAGGTACTTGGCGGCGGCTTGCTGGGTCAGGCCGTCCAAGTGGCAGGCAACGACCGCCGACCGGAATGGCTCGGGGAGGCGGTCGACCTCGGCGACGATGGCCCGGACGGTCTCGGCCCGGGCGTGGTGGCCGGACGGGGATTCGTCGGTTGCCTCGGGCCGGGCGGCTCGCTGTTCGAGGCGTGCCCGGCGTGCCCGGGCTTTGCGAGAACCGAGGGCGACCCGGCGGGCGACCGACGCCAGCCAGGGGGCGAGCGAATGGTCGACGCGGAGGGTCCGGGCCTTCTGGGCCAGGATCAAGAAGGTGGCCTGGAAGGCGTCGAGGCTTGAGGCTTCGTCGCCGAGGATCGAGCGGGCGACCCGGAGGACGGCCGGGCCGTGGCGGTCGACGATCGCCGCGAAGGCGAGTTCGGCCGGGTCGTCGAGCGGCTCGCCCCGACCGGCGGCGACGAACCGGGCGAGCAACTCGGCATCGTCCCACTGGCCAACCGCTCCCAAGGTCATGAGGGTTCGAAGGTGCCGGTCGCCGCTCGCTCGGCTCGGGTTCGCGTTCGATCGCAAAGGTCTTGGCCTCCGTGCCCTTTTCGGGAGACTCTTGATACCGGATGTCGCGAACCGATTTCCGGGTGGCCGGGGTCGGTACTCCGCCCTCGGTAGGGCGGTGATTTGGCCTGCTCGGCGAGTTCCGGGGGCGGAGTACCGACCCCGGCCACCCGGAGCTACCCACACACTTCCGGTTTCAAGAGGGATCAACGGCTGTCTCGGCCCGGACTCGATCCAATGGCGCGACCGGGGCGGGTTATTCCGACTTTTTGGGCAAATCCGGGTCAACCTTGGCCCGAGGCTTCAAGACGACCGGCTCGGTGAACTCGATTCCGGCGATGAGGTCGGCGGTCAAGAGGGAAAGCCGGTTGTTTTGGTTCGAGTTGATCCAGGATCGACCAACCTTCAAGTCATGGAGGAAATACGCCTGATCGCCGTTGTCGAGGAGCAAATCGTCCCGGACGGAGAAGTGGCGACCGACGAGCAAGACCTTCGTCCCGTCCTTCGACCAGAGGAACCGTTCGGTTCCCTCGGGCCTTCCCTCGTCGGGCGACCAAGCAAGCAGGTCGAACGTTTCCCCGGTTTCCAGCCGGTCGAGCCGGATCGAAAAATTGCGGTCGATGAATTGCCTCTGGAAGTCGACCAAGAGGACTCGCAACGTCTCATCGGGAGATAGCCGGCTCGTTGTCGTTTGTTTGGCTTGAAGCCAGCCAACCCCCAGCCCGAGCAGAAGGCTGAAGATGCCGACAAACATTCCGGCAATGATCCAGAAGCCTAACCTACCTTTCATCGCCCCGCGTCCCCCGAATCAACCCATCGGGCGATGCTTTCGGGCGTAGCGTTGCGGTCGCGGCGGAAATGGGCGTTGGCGCCGAGGATGTCGTAGGCACGAGTCGCCCAGCTTGGGTCGAACTCGGCCCCGGCTCCGGTGATCGTGAGCGGGGCGGGGGCGGTCAATGCGGCGGCGGCGCGGAGCCCTCCGAACTGGAAGATCCCCGCGAGGTCTAGCCCCGGCGGGGTCGGCGTGGAGCCGTCGCCGTAGGTGAAGCGTTCGAGGTCGACCAGCGTCCGGCCCAGCCCTTCCAGGCCAGGTCGGGCGAGGAGCGCCAGGACGCCCGCCTGACCTCGGGCGACGAGGTTGACCTCCGTCACCCCGGCCAGGGCCTTCGACCAGGAGATTACCGTCGCCAGGTCTTGAATCCGGTCGAGGGGGAGCGACGGATTATATGTGTCGAAGTGGGTCGAAGGCGGGCGGCTCGTGGTCGGGCGGGCCGGGTCGACCGACTCGCCGACGAGGAACGGGTCAAAGCCGACGACGGATTGGCCCCGGTCGAGTAGGGCTTGGACCAAGGGGCTGGGCTCGCCGATGGGCGTCGCCAGGTCGACCTTGCCACGCTCGAGCGACACGACGGTCAAGGCGCCTCGGCTCTTGTCCGACCGCTTGGGCTCGAACAGGACGACGGGGATCGATGACCCGGTGTCCCGCCTGCCGACCGCGAAGTGGCGGGCGGTGAAGGCGGGCCGCTCGACCACCCGGACGAGCTTGGCGTTCGTGTCGCGAGGCGACGGGTTCACGACCGGGACGCGGACCCGATGGGCGACGGCAAGCCTGGACCGATTGGCGGCCCAGAGGGTTGCGTCGTCGCCGGGGCCTTGCGCGTTGATCTGGCCGGAAAGGCGGTCGACCCAGGAGTCTTCGAGGCTCGACGCGGTCTGGGCCTGCGAGGGGTAGGGGTGGTCGGGGCTGTAGGCGAACAAGGCGGCGGGGGCTTCGGTGTGCGGGTCGTCGCCTTCCCGGGTGACGGTCCCTTCGGGAAGGCCCAGGAACCAGCGGCCGAAGAAGGCGTACATGGCGTCTCGGCTGGTCCGGTTGTAGTTGTGGGGGAAGGGGAACACGTCGGCGGAAACCCGGTCGCTGGCTCCAAATCGGCCGTAGACGAGTTGGAGGGTCGGGTAGGCGTTGGTCATCGTCCGGGCGGTCCAGTCGCCGGTGGCCCCGACGAGCTTCACAGGGCGGGGGGCGATCAGGGCGGCGATCTCGACGTTGTCCGTCCCCAACCGGAGGCCGGGGGCGTTCTCGCAGGTGCAGCCGCCTTGGTAGCTGTCGGACACCATGACGACGGGGGCGGCGACCTTGATCCGGGGGTCGAGCGCCGAGGCGAGGATCGTCTGGGTCGCGCCTCCGGATTCGCCGGTGATCGCCACGCGGGCGGCGTCGACGTCGGGGCGGGCCGTCAGATAATCGATCGCCCGGAGGCTGTTCCAGGTCTGTAACCCCGCCAGGCTTAGGCCCCATCGCTTGAGTCGGTCGCTCATGAAGGCATGGCCAAACGGCTTGGAGTCGGCATATCCCACCATGTCGTAGAGGAAGACCATGCAGCCGAGCCGGGCCAGGTGGGCGCACCGGGCCTGGGTGTCGGGGTTGACCCGGCCTTCGGGGGCGTGGCCGTGCGGGCAGAGGACGACGGGGTATCGGCGGCTGGGCGAGGTGGACATCGGCCGGTATAGATTGCCCGCCAGGAACACGCCGGGCATGGTTTCGAGGACGACCTTGTCGATCGCATAGCCGTCGCGGTCGAGCGTCCCGGAGACCTGGGGGTGGAGGTCGGTCCGGGGGGGTTCGGGCCAGAGTCCCAGCGAAACCCGAAGCTGGTCGCGGAGCCCCTCGGCGCGGACTTGCCAGGCTTCGAGCGACGCCGGGGGGTCGAAGTTGTTGCCGGTGTCTTCGGTCCGGGTGGTGGTCCGCCTGGCGTCGACCGGCGCGGCGGTGGCCCGGACGTTGCTTCGGATCAGGTCGAGGGCGCGGGTCGGGTCGAAGTTGGGGTCGGTCGAGATCGCCATGAGCGTGGGGACGGGGCGACCGGGGGCGTCGCCGAACGAGACGCTCGGCAGGTTGTTGACCGAGATCGGGTAGCGCCCGAGCCGGGTCCATCGAGGCCGGGGGGCGGCGATGACGGGCTTCGGGCGGACCTCGAAGCGGTCGCCGACCATCTGGCCCGACCACTCGGTCCCGCCTTCGGTCCAGACCTGCAAGGTATAGTCGCCGGACTGGTAGTCGGTCACGAACGGGTCTTCGGCGAGGTCGGAGGCGGTGAAGATCCGCGAGTCGACGGGCGGGTCGTCGGCTCGGGTGGTCTGGGAGATCAGGATCAAGAGCAGGAAGGCCAAGGTGGTCCTGGGCATCGGTGGGGACTCGTCGAGAAGATGAATTGGACCCGAAGACCCGAAAGCTCGGGCGGCCGAGGCTTGCCGACGGGTATCGGGAATGTTAAGACGGTCTCATCGAAATTGCGAGCGAAACCCGGCCTCCCCTTCGGGTTTCGACGCTCAAGCAAGGAAGCGGCCACGGATCGACACCGACGAAGCACGGATCGACAACGATGAGTGATCCATCCGTGATTGGTCCATGTTGATCTGTGACTGACAAGAATTTGCCGCGTCATTCCAACGATCTCTGGCCCGGCCGGTCGCGACTCTCCCTCGGTTCCCGGCGGCTTGAGGTTTTCCGATCGACCGCCCCTGGACCAGCACCTTTCGACTCGCCCCACCTTCTCGACGGGAGATCCTGCCCATGACGGGCTTCGCTCGCTTGCTTTCCCTGAGGAAAAAGTCGGCCATTGCGCTCCTGGCCTCGGCTCTCGCCGTGTCCGGCGCCTCGCTCTGGTCGGCCGACCTCCGGCTCGACTACCACCCCGCCGCCTACGCCGTGAAGGGGGCCAAGGTCGTCCCCGTCTCGGGCGACCCGATCGAGGTGGGCACGGTGGTTGTCCGTGACGGCGTCATCACCGACGTCGGCCCGGTCGACAAGGTCGAGATCCCCTATGACGCCGAGGTGATCGAGGGCAAGGGCCTGGTCGTCTACCCCGGGTTCATCGACCTCCTGACCGCGTCGGGGCAAGACGCCAACGCCGTCCGGTCGAGCACGGGCGCGGGCCGTCCGGTCAACTACGCCGACTTCGCCCTGGCCCGAACCCCCGACGACAACCGTTACGGGATGACCCCCGAATATGAGGTGGCCAAGGCCGTCGACCTCGGCGCGATGGCCGAAGAACGGCGGAAGCTCGGCTTCACCGATGTCCTGGTCGCCCCCGGAGGCTCGATCGCCACCGGGCAGAGCGCCCTGGTCGGGACGAGCGGGCTCCCCCGCCGCGAGGCGATCGTCAAGGCCCCGGTCGCCCTCCACATCAGCCTCCAGAGGCCGGGCGGGAGCTTCTTCGGCGAAGGGGGAGAGCGGCACTCGCACGACGATGAGTCGGGTTCGGTCGGCGCTCCGGGCTTCGATTATGACGCCATCGCCAACTCGACCCAGGCCCCGGCCACGCCGATCGCCCCCGCGCCCGGCACGCCCGCGCCTGGCCCGGCGACCCCCGCCCCGGCCCCCGCTCCCGCTCCGGGAGGGCGGAGGAACTTCGTCGCCCCGCCTTACCCCGCCTCGCTGATGGGGGTCGTCGCCCACCTCCGGCAGGCGATGATGGATGCCGAGAATCACCACGCCCGCCTGGCGTTCTACGAGAATCAAGGCGGATCTCGCCCCGCGACCGATCCCGCCCTCGACGCCTTGTACGCCGCCCGGACCAAGGTCATGCCGGTCTGGTGGGAAGGGAATAGCCGCGACGACATCCACCGGGCCCTGGATCTGTCCGAAGAGTTCGGGACCGACGCCGTGATCGTCGGCGGTCGCGAGGCCAACAAGGTCGTCGACCGGCTCAAGTCGAAGAACATCTCGGTCGTCCTCCGGCTCGACTTCCCCGAGGAACCCAAGGTCCCCATCGAGGCCGAATACCGCAAGAAGCCCGCCGAGGAGCGCGACGACGCCCTCAAGGTCATGCTTGAGAAGAACGCCCGATGGAAGGAGCGGGTCGCCGTGGCCAAAAGCCTGAGCGACGCCAAGGTCAAATTCGCCTTCATCGCCGAAGGGGCCGCCAACAAGGCCGAAGGGTTCCCCGCGCAGCTCAAGAAGGTGATCGCCGCCGGGCTTTCCAGGGAAGCCGCCGTCGATGCCTTGACCCGACGCGCCGCCGAGATCGCCGGGGTCGGCAAGCGGCTCGGGACGATCGAGAAGGGCAAGCTCGGCCACCTGACCGTCATGACCGGCCAGGTCGGCGACGACGACGTCAAGGCCCGCTACGTCCTGGTCGACGGGGTCAAGTTCGACCTTGAAAAGACGACCACGCCCGCCAAGAAGGGCGAGGGGAAGGCCGGCAAGAAAGACCGAGGCGACACGGCCAAGGCCGAGCCCAAGAAAGAGGGCGAGAAGGCCCCCGGGGATGAGCCGAAGAAGGCGGTCGAGAAGGTCGCCGAGAAGGTCAACGAGGTCGCCACCAAGGTGGCCGAGGCGACCAAGCCTGCCGACGACCCGAAGAAGCTCGAAGACGCCAAGAAGGCCGACGAGCCGAAGACCGAAGTCGCCGCCAAGCCCGCCATCGCAGGTCCGCCCCAGGGCGACCCGACCTCGACCCCCAAGACCGAGGACGACCAGGGGCCGACCGGGCCGTTCGTGGATATCGCCTCGGAGTTCGACGCCGACCGCAAGCCGACGATTAAGACCGGCGGGACGGTTCTCATCAAGGATGCCACGATCTTGACCGTCACCAAGGGAACCATCCCCAAGGGGTCGATCCTGATCAGGGGCGGCAAGATCGCCGAGGTCGGGCCGGACGTCGCTGCTCCCGAGGGCGTGACCGTGATCGACGCCTCCGGGATGGTCGCCATGCCGGGGATCATCGACACCCACTCGCACCAGGCGGTCCAGGGCGGGGTGAACGAGGCCACGTTGTCGGTCGTCCCCGAGGTCCGGGTCAAGGACGTCGTCACCGGCGACGACCCGGGAATCTACCTGGCCCTGGCGGGCGGGACCACCGCCGCCCGGCTCTTGCACGGGTCGGCCAACACCATCGGCGGCCAGGACGCCGTGATCAAGCACAAGCCGGGGATGGCCGGTCGCGACCTGATGCTCCAGGGCAACCCGCAAGGTGTGAAGTTCGCCTTGGGCGAGAACGTCACCCGAGTGACCGGCCGATTCCCGAACACCCGGATGGGCGTCGAGGCCGTGATCGAGCGGGCCTTCGAGGAGGGCCGGGCTTATCGGGCCTCGATCAAGGCCTATGAAGCCGCCAAGGCCAAGGGGGAACCCGTCGGCCCGCCGATCCGCCGCGACTTGCGGCTCGAAGCGATGGCCGACATCCTCGACGGCGCGATCAAGATCCACAGCCACTGCTACCGGTCGGACGAGATCCTGATGCTCCTCCGGGTGGCCTCGAGGTTCGGCGTCCGGGTCCAGTCGCTCCAGCACGTCCTGGAAGGGTACAAGGTCGCCGCCGAGATCGCCGCCCACGGCGCCAGCGCCTCGACGTTCTCCGACTGGTGGGCCTACAAGATCGAGGCGTTCGACGCCATCCCGCACAACGCCGCCCTGATGACCGAGGCCGGCGCCCAGGTCTGCATCAAGAGCGACTCCGAGGAGCTGATCCGCCACTTGAACCTCGAAGCCGCCAAGATGGTCAAGTACGGCGGGGCCACCGAAGCCCAGGCCCTGGCCATGATCACCATCAACCCGGCCCGCGAACTCGGGATCGACCGGCGGATGGGGTCGATCGAGGTCGGCAAGGATGCGGACATCTCGATCTTCAACGCCCACCCATTCGACAGCTTCGCCCGATGCGAGCTGGCCCTGGTCGACGGCGAGGTCCACTTCCAGAGGAAGAACAAGTCGGGCAAGTTCGAGCCTCGCCCCGGCGACCACTCCGCCATGCCCGCCGCCGATTTGGCCGAGGCGAAGGCCAAGCCGCTCGACCTGGCCGTCGCCCAAGGCGGCAGTTATGCGATCACCAAGGCGAACCTGCACCCGATCTCCGGCCCCGACATCAAGGGGGGGACGATCCTCGTCGCCGCCGGCAAGATCGCGGCGGTCGGCGACTCGAACCTGGCGATCCCGCCCGGGACCAAGGTCATCGACGCCGAGGGGCTGGACGTCTGGCCCGGCCTGATCGACTCGGGGTCGCAACTCGGCCTGTTCGAGGTCGGGAGCCTGAGGGAAACCCTCGATGCGTCGGACTCGGCCGAGTTCCAGCCCGAGCTCCGGGCGAGCATCGCCCTGCACCCCGACAGCGAGCTTCTCCCCGTCGCCCGGGCCAACGGAATCTTGTCGACGTTCGTCCAGCCGACCGGCGGGACCATCGCCGGGCAAGGGGCGGTGGCCAACCTCGACGGCTGGGTCCCGACCGAGATGCTAGTCATGGATAAGGCCGCGCTGGTCGTCAACATCCCCCGATACTTCGCCCCCAACCCTGAGGGCGGGCGAGCCCGAGGCCCATTCGGGGCCGCCGCCAACGCCGACCCGAATGCGACCCGCAAGGACAAGCTCGAAGCGATCCGCGAGCAGTTCCGCCAGGCCCTGGCCTACGACAAGGTCGTCGCCACCGCCCGAGACCGCCACGTCGCCCCGCCGACGCCCGACCCGAGGCTCGCCACCTTGGCCCCCTACGCCAAGGGGGAAAAGCCGGTCGTCCTCCGCGCCGAGGCCCGGATCGAAATCCTCGATGCCCTCAAGGTCATCAGCGACCTGAAGCTCAAGGGGATGATTTCGGGCGGGGCCGAGGCGTGGAAGGTGGCCGACGCGATCAAAGTCGCCAAGGTCCCGGTGATCGTCGGCGGGACGCTCAGGCTCCCGACCGAGCCGACCGACCCCTACGACTCGGCCTACGCCAACCCGGCCAAGCTGGTCGAGGCGGGCGTGACCGTGGTGCTCAAGTCGGGCGGATCGGACGTCGGCACGGCGTCTCGGAACCTCCCCTACGACGCCGCGACGGCCGTCGCCTTCGGCCTCCCCGAAGCCGACGCCCTCCGGGCCGTCACCCTCGCCCCGGCCCAACTCCTGGGCGTCGCCGACCAGCTCGGCTCGCTCGAAGTCGGCAAACGGGCCAACCTCGTGCTGACCGCCGGCCACATCTTGCAGCCGACCACCGAGGTCAAGGGGCTGTTCATCGCGGGCAAACCCTTGACCCCCGAAAGCCGCCACACCCGGCTCTACACCAAGTACCGAGGCCGCCTCAACGAGGTCAAGGCCGGGACCGCCGCCCTCGGCCTCGACCCCGACCCCAGCGCCGCCCCCCCCTCGCAGCCGACCACAGCCCCCACCCCGGCCCCGGCGGGCGGAGGGGAAGATCGCAAGTAAGGCGAGCCCGCTAGGCGAATCGTGTCGATCCGGACCGGCCCCTCCTCGCGAGGGGTCGGGCCGTTTCGTCCCCCTCGATCGCCTCAAGCCCCTTCGGTCGGGACGCTGGGAAGCAGGTCCGCCACGTTGATCCGGCCAACCTCTTGGCCGCCGATGACGACCGGCACGGCATCGTCGTTACCGTAAGTCTCGACCGATCCGTAAGCGGCATCGGCGCCCTTGCCCCGAGGCTCGCGGTACACCTCGACCTGGCGCTTGCCGAGGTTGACGATCCAATATGTGGGGATGCCGGCGCCGGCATATTTGCGCAACTTGATACCACGATCCTGGCCATAACTCGAATCCGAGACTTCGACAAACAGGGCGACATCGGCGGCGGTGGGGTAGACCGCTTCGTAACGTCGATCCGGCCCGACCAGGACGGCAATGTCGGGTTCGGGTTGCCATCGACGGGCCAGTTCCAACGACTTCTCCTCGGAGACGATCCAGTTGGGGGTGAGCAGGGCCGAGAGCAGCCTGCTCGTCCTGCCCACGGTGAAGTTGTGCGGCGGATTTTTCGACATCTTGCGTACCAGTAATCCCCCGAGAAGTTCGATGTGATTATCGTCCCCGAAGATCCCGGCGCGGGCCATCTCCTGGCATTGGCGGGCGGTCAGCCGGTAGAGCTTCGCTCGGGATGAGATGGCCCGGTCGGTCGCGTCGGTATTGATGTCCGTGGCCATGACAGGATCAACTCCGTGGGATGGGTCAGGGGAGGATGTCGCGGACGGCGATCCGGCCGACCTCGGCCCCGTCGATCAGGACGGACACGGCGGCGTCCTCGCCGAAAATCTCGGTGAACTGATAGGTTGCCGAGGTGCCGGCCCCGGTCGGCTGGCGGTACACCTCGACCTGGCGCTTGCCGAGGTTGACGATCCAGTAGGCGGGCACCCTGGCGGCGGCGTAGCGTCGCCACTTGACCCCCCGGTCGTACGCATAGGTCGAGTCGGATACCTCGACGACAAGAGCGGTGTTTTGTGCTCGAGGGGTTCGAGCGAAGTATTGCTCGCCCGGTCCGGGGACGATCGCCAGGTCGGGTTCTAGGCGGGAACGTGCGCCCAGTTGAAGCGACTTGTCCTCGCGGACGACCCAACCCGGAGGGATTAACCGCCGGATTTGTTCACCGATCGCCCACAAAGAACCGTCGTGCGGATCACCTTTAACCATCTTGCGCACCAGGATTCCGCCGAGGAGTTCGACGCGAGCGTTGGGAGGGAAGAGGCCCGCGTCGATCATCCCGAGATATTGCCGGACCGTCAGGCGGTAGGGTTGGAGGCGAGCGGGTTTCGCTTGGGTGTCGGTAGCCATCGGGTTGTCGACTCCGAAGGGATTCAAGGAAGAATATCCCGGACGGTGATCCGTCCGACCTCGGCCCCGTCGATCAGGACAGGCGCAGCGGCATCTTCACCGTAAATCTCGGTGAACTGGTAGGTTGCCGAGGTACCGGCCCCGACCGGCTCCCGGTACACTTCGATCTGGCGTTTTTTTATGTTGACGATCCAATAAACCGGAACTTTGGAGGCGGCGTAGCGACGCCGTTTATCTCCCCGGTCGTAGGCGTACGAAGAATCGGCCACTTCGCCGACCAAGGCCGTCTCCGAGGCTAGGGGGGTCCGGTTTTTATAGAGCGAGAATGGACCGATCATGACCGCAATGTCGGGCTGAACCCGAGATCGAGGACCAAGTTGCAATGATTTCTCTTCCCGAAAAATCCACCCGGCGGGGATGAGGGGGCGAAGTTCGACCGAGAGCACGCTTAGGGTGTAGTCGTGCAGGTTGCCTATCGTCATCATCTCGATCAGGACTCCACCAAGGAGTTCGACGCGGCTCCCTCGGGGGAAAACGCCCGCGTCGATCATCTTGAGATATTGGCGGACGGATAGACGATAGGGCTTCCAGCCGCGATCGGTGGGCTGTGCCGCTTGGGCGTCGGTGCCGGTCGTTTCGATGCTCGCCATCGCTGTCCGTCCTTTCTTGGTCTCAGCGGGTCAGGGCTTTGTAGCGGATTCGGTGAGGTTGATCGGCGTCGAGGCCGAGCCTTTCCTTGCGCTGGGTTTCGTAGGTCTGGTAGTTCCCGTCGCACCAGACGACCTTGCTGTCGCCTTCGAAGGCGAGGATGTGGGTGGCGATCCGGTCCAGAAACCATCGGTCGTGGCTGATGACCACGGCGCAGCCGCTGAAGTCGAGGATCGCTTCTTCCAAGGCTCGGAGCATGTCGATGTCGAGGTCGTTGGTCGGCTCGTCGAGGAGGAGCAGGTTCCCTCCGCTCTTGAGGAGCTTGGCCAGGTGGACGCGGTTTCGCTCGCCGCCGGAGAGGTTGGCGACCTTCTTCTCCTGGTCGGCCCCTTTGAAGTTGAACGACGCGACGTAGGCCCGCGCCGGAACCTTCCTCTTGCCGAGCTGGACCTGATCCACGCCGTCGGTGATCTCCTGGAAGATCGTGTTCTCGGGGTTCAGGGTTTCCCGACTCTGGTCGACATAAGAGGTCACGACGGTGTTGCCGACCCGGAGCACCCCGCCATCGGCGGTCTCCTGGCCGACGATCATCCGGAACAGCGTCGTCTTCCCCGCGCCGTTGGGTCCGACGATCCCGATGATCCCGCCTGGGGGTAGGCGGAACGTCATGTCCTCGACCAGCAAACGGTCGCTGTACCCCTTCTTGACCCCCTCGGCTTCCACAACCAGGTCGCCCAAGTGCGGCCCCGGCGGGATCTGCAAGACGACGCCTTCGTCGCGCTTTTCGGCGTTTTCCGAGGCGAGTTGCTCATACCGGGCCAACCTCGCCCGGTTCTTGGCGACCCTGGCTCGCGGGGCCATCCGGACCCATTCGAGCTCTCGGGCCAGGGTCTTCCGGCGGTTGCTTTCCTGCTTCTCTTCCTTGGCCAGCCGGTCCTGCTTTTGTTCGAGCCAGGAGGTGTAGTTGCCTTGCCAGGGGATGCCTTGGCCTCGGTCGAGCTCCAAGATCCAGCCGGCGACATTGTCGAGGAAATAGCGGTCGTGCGTCACGGCCACGACGGTCCCCGGATAATCCTGCAAGTGGCGTTCGAGCCAGGCGACCGACTCGGCGTCGAGGTGGTTGGTCGGCTCGTCGAGGAGGAGGACGTCGGGGCGTTCGAGCAAAACTTTGCACAAGGCGACCCGGCGCTTCTCGCCTCCCGAGAGCTTCGACACGTCGGCGTCGCCCGGCGGGAGCCGCATGGCGTCCATGGCGATCTCGATGTTCCGGTCCAGATCCCAGGCGTTGGCGGCGTCGATCGCGTCCTGGACCTTCGCTTGCTCTTCCAGGAGCTTGTCCATCGCCGAGTCGTCCATCGGCTCGCCGAGCTTGGCGTTGATCTGATCGAAGCGGTTCAAAAGAGCACGGGTCTTGGCCACGGCCAGCTCGACGTTGCCTCGGACGTCGAGCTTCTCGTCGAGCGGGGGTTCTTGCTGAACGAACCCAATGGTCGTCCCCGGGGCCGCTTTGGCGGTCCCGACGAAGTCCTTATCCATCCCCGCCATGATTCGGAGCAGGGTACTCTTGCCCGCGCCGTTGCCCCCCAGGACCCCGATCTTGGCCCCCGGGTAGAACGACAGCCAGATATTCTTGAGGATTTCCCGCTTGCCGACCGCTTTCGAGAGGTTTTCGATCTGGAAGATGTATTGCGGAGGCATATCCCGTCCCAGCCTTTTGAAAAAACGAACCCAATCCCGGAAGGCGACTCGGATCGCCCCGCTTCACCCATTCAGTAGATACAAACCCAGGCCGACGCGATAGGTCGATCCTCGCCCCGTCCCCTCTGCCGGGCGAAACGAACCCAACCGGGTCCGCCCCGTCGCCCTCCGAAGCCTGGGGTGACCTGATTCAGCCCCATGATCGACGGATGACTTTGACCAAACGAACCCAATCGACCTCACCCCGTCGCCTGGCGGAACGAACCCAACCGGCCCAGGGTGACTGCCCATCGGAACGAACCCAACCTACCAAGCGCCGCATCGATCATGGTTCGGAGATAACGCCGGGCAATTGCTTGCTCGAATCGGTCGATCGGAATAATTGCGAGAACCGAAGACCCGAGTCATCCGTCTGAGAAGTCTCGGCGACCTGGAGTCGCGGAGATTCATCCACCAGACATTATCGTTCTGGCGGCGATTCGCGAGTCGCCAATCTTGGTGGAAAACGACTGAATGGGAAGATTGGATGATCTCGCTTCGCGAGCGGACCGGAGTTGAATTCTCTGGTCGGTCGCGCCTTTTAAGCAAGCCTTCCCAGGGACGGGGCTGAGCCGTGAACACTCGTCGGTGGATTTCGCTCGATGCACTTCGAGGGTTGGCTGCGCTGGCCGTGGTGTTGTCGCATGTGGCCGAGCCGAAAGGTGGGGCCCGGGCCGGGGCGGTTGTCCAAGGTTTAGTCGGGTTCCTGGGCTATGGCCGGGTGGGCGTGGTCCTCTTCTTCGTGATCTCGGGGTTCTGCATCCACCTCCGATGGGCCAGGTCGTTGGCGGAGGGGGAACGCACCGCCCTGGATTTCGCCTCGTTCTGGAAGCGGCGGTTCGTCCGGCTCTATCCCCCTTATTTGGTGGCGTTGACCCTCTACCTCGGCGTTCAAACGTGGTCGGGGGAGATCGCCTGGGATCGATTCGACGTCTACGACCTGGCCGTTCACCTGGCGATGCTCCACAACCTCGACGCCCGGACGGTGTTCAGCATCGAAGGGGTGTTCTGGACCCTGGCGATCGAGGAACAACTTTACCTGGCGTACTTCCTGCTCCTGCCGCTCCGCGACCGGCTGGGGTGGGGGCGGACCCTGACGGTTTGCGCGGGGGCGAGGGCGGCCTGGTTCGCCTTGGCGTTCGCCGTGGGGCAGTGGGGGGGCGGCGAGTTCCGCCTGTCGCACGACTCGGGGAGCCTGTCGCACTGGTTTTCGTGGGCGCTCGGGGCGATCTGCATCGAATCCGCGCTGGGGCTGATCACCCTGCCGCCTTGGACGTCGCGGTTGAGGTTCGCCGGGTTTTTCTTCGCGGCGGCGGTCGGGTGCGACCTCGCCACGGGCCAACACCTGGGCGGGGCAATGGGCTGGCGGCTGACTTGGCTGATCGGCTCGCCGCTCTGGGGCCTGGGCTTCTTCGTGCTGGTCAACCGCCTGATCCGCGCAGAGGCCGGTTGGCGAAGCGTCGGGCTGACCCCTCGACCCGTGACGATCTTCGCCGGGCTCGGGCTTTTCTCGTATTCGCTCTACCTGACGCACAACCTTGTGCTCAAGCACTTCGGCCCGACGATCCTCGGACGACTGGGGTTGGCCGACGACCTGGTGGGCCGCTTGCTCCTGGTGGGGCCGGCCCTGGCCCTGGCCTGGGCCTTTTTCCTGGCGTGCGAGCAACCGTTCCTCGAACGGGCGACTCGTCGCACAAGTCGGCTCGATCCGGCCTTGGCGGCGACCATTCCCGCTCCCTAGTCAGGCGCGAGGACCACGGGGGATGAGCGACAGGGTCGCAAGATTGATCACGCTCATCAGAGTGCAGCAGCGGTATAGAGCAAGCGTCGGACGACTTGCCTTGCCCAATCGACCTCAAATAATAAGAATAACGCAATAAATTGGCCGTAACTCGACGGCTTTCTTAACTTTCAGGTTGGCCAATTGTGGGCATTGGTTTATCGAGGAAGATTCGGGGAAATAATCAACCGGAGATGGTGCAATCGTCTTTAGAAGGAGATAGGTCTTCGTTTGGGAAGCCTGGGACGGATGCTTAAGGAATAAGCCGAGCGTGGTACCGTGGGCTTGCTATGACCGAAGTAGCAGAGCCACGAGCCGTTATAGAGGGGCTACTATGCGACTGCCGCAATTCCGAATCCGTACGCTGATGCTGGTGGTGGGCGTCGTGGCGTTGCTGATCTGGGCCGCGATGATGGGGCCTCGATCCTACAACTATTACAGGCGTGCGAGGGAATACGACGCCCAAGAGCGTGCTTGGCGGGATAGTAACGCTAGAGGTCGCTGGCCGGTGGAATTCGGTTCACGATGTGCTGATTATTACGCTCAGTTGACCCGGAAGTATGACCGAGCCATGTGGCGTCCCTGGCTACCCGTTGCCCCCGATCCACATGCTCCAGGGGTTGACCAGTGGCTCGAACAGGAACGCCGAGCGAAAGGATTAGCCTCTGAATGAACAAAAGTGCCCGAGATGAATTATTGGCAAGCCATCAATCAGGATAACCGATCAAGTTTTATGCGCCCGTGCATTGAAGGCGCCGGTTTGGGGGAAATAATCAGTCGGACGGGGGCAACCGTTCACGGGGTTTATCTGCTATCAACTCGTTTCGACCCCACTTCTCAGCAGATGAGCTTGGGGCGAGGCCGCGGCGAGGGTACCGGCTGCGACCGCAGGCTCGCCTCGAAGCATGACGTCAAAAAGTCCAGCATACCGCGGCCTTGCTGGCGGCACGTCGCCACCACGCCGAGCAGCCGAGACACAAACCGACTGCCCCACCGGCTCGCCGTCCCCCCACTCGACTTCCGCCACAGCACCCCGTGACGCAGCCCTCGCTCGGCCGTGTTGTTTGTCGGCTCCACGCCGTCACCGGCCAGAAATCGCCACAGGTGCTCAAAGCCACCGAGCAAGTGGCGGCATGTCGCCGCCGTCGGGAGGCTGGAACACGACACCCCCAGGTCCAGGTCGGCCCGCACCCCGGCCCGGATCGCCCCAGCCCACCGCAGGAAGTCCTCCCAGCTCAATTCCCCTTGGGCTACCCGGTGCCAGCCCCAGAATAACCGGTCCGACCACTTCAGCAAACTCGACCCCACCGCCGAGCCGCCATCGACTCGGTCGATCATCGCCTGGAAGTCCCGCCGCAGGTGCGCCCAGCACCATTGCTTCCTCGCCACCCAGCCGTACGCACCGAACCGGTCGCAGATGGCCACCTTCTTCGGGTCGTCCCCCAGGATCGCTCGGGCGGTCTTGGCATCGCGATGAGGGCTGATCCGGAAGTGCGTCACCTGATCACCCGTGCCGACCCACAGCCACGCCTTGGTGTTGGCTTGGCGCCAGGGGGTCTCGTCGATGTGCGTGGCCGGAGCGGTTCGGACCGCTGCGGCCAACTCGGCATCGACGGGCGCGAGCACGATCGCTGTCTGGCGTTCGAGCTTGGCGATCATGCCCAGGGAGATGTCCAGGCCCGGGAAGTTTCGGACCAGGCGTTGCACGGGGCGTTTGGCCAGGCGGAACTCACCGGCGAGCGGGCTGAGCATCGCCCGCAAGCGGGGTCCGAAGGAGCCGTGCGGTACCCCCGCAGGCAGCGACCCTGGGGTGGTGACGCCGCATCCCGGGCAGGTCAGGCGGTGGATCTGATACTCAACGACCTGGGGCCGGATCGGTAGAATCTCGGCGACCTGGTGCCGCGTGGGCTGGGGGTCGGCGCCGTCCAGGGGGACGCCGCACCCGCCGCAGAGGTCGGGCTTGGAGGTGAGGGTATCGTGGAGTTGGTCGGGCGGGACGAGGGGCCGGGTGGCTCGTCGGTGCCCGGGCTGTCCGCCCCGTTTTTTAGTCGATGGTGGCCTGGGCGGCTGGCCTTTGAGGTGGATCGGCTCGCTGGAGGGGGGCTTCGACGAGTTGCGGGAGTTGGAGCCAAGGCGGTCCCGGAGCGAGCGGACCTCATCTTGCAAGGCAAGGCGTCGACCTGGAGCCGCATCGCCTCGATGAGCGAGCGGACTTCGACTGGCAAAGCATCCCAGATATCTTGAGGCAGCGAAGGAGTCGGCGTCATGACAAGGTTCTACCCGATCAGCAGCCTGGGCGCAAGCAAGAAACCCCGTGAACGGTTACGGACGGGGTTCAACGACCGTTTGGGGGAAATAATGCGATGCCTGGTAAGCCGGTCCTCGGCATTTGTCAGCTTGCTGAATAACCGCCTTGGCGGCAGTCACTTAAAGCCGTTATATCAACAATTTAATATATGCAAAAATATTATTGCAACCAACCTACGCCTCTTAGCACCCGATCGGCGAGTTCTGCCGGTGTCGTTTCGTCGGTCTGTATCATGATCAGCTCATCGTCTTGCTCACCCCGCATCTGCTCGGCTTGCTCAAGGGAACGCTTGATTTGATCTTCTCGCCCTGAGCCAACCTCTCGCTTGTCCAGACGCGATAAGATGGTCTTTTCAGAAGCGAGGAGCCGGATGAAAATGATCTCCGCGTTCGGGATCGCATCCATGATCCAGCGACGATCATCCTGGGGGGCCACCATCACGCCTGCCATAATCAAGCGAGAGTGCCCGAGTGCGGCATAAACAGACCAAATTGCCGCCAAGGTGAGGCTGCTGACATCGGTCGTACCACTTCGGAGGGTCCCCAATTCGCTCAAAGATGGTAACGGAAACACCCGATCGAGTTCGTCGGTATCGATCACCGCATGGGCAAATCCAGATCCCGCGAGACGCGATGAGATTTCCCAAGTCAGGGTAGACTTACCGACGCCTGCCGGCCCTGTAATTATCAAGACATGTGTTTTCATCTATAAAAAACTCGGATTTCGCGGGCCTGCGAACCATCGGCGGCTGTAGCCTCTTAATTCGGTGGGTTGTGTCAGAGCTTGTCGAGATCAACCATCGGCAAAATCGTGGGAACGGTGCGTTCTCGGTGATGACTTCCCCCGTCAAAACGACGCTTCACCGCGTCCGCCACCTCCCGGACATTGTCCTCCAACGGACGGGTGGAATTGATTTCCAGATCGTACTTTATAAATTGATGCGTTTTCAGATGGTAAGCGGCCTCACCAATGTCCCTGTCTCCTCGCTCAAGTTCGCGTTTCAGAAGATCATCGAGAGGGGCATGCAACCCTAGCCAGAACACCTCATCCCCTTTTCACTCGACTGATGCAGATTACGGCGGGCCGCCTCGGCGGTAGCATGGGGAGTAGGACACGCGCCGCAGGCCACCCACCGAGGACGGCCCTCGATGATTCTACCCGCCGAAGCCCGATCGTTGTTCGATGCTTTCTCGTCGGTCTTCACCCAACCCACCTTCCATCGGTTCCTCGTCCTGCTCGGCTCGGCCATCCTCACCACCGGGCGGCGGACCGTCGCCAACATCCGCCGCACCGCCGCACCGATGGCCCGGGGGCATCGCACCACCTACCAGCGGGTCTTCTCCTCCGCCGAGTGGTCCGCCCTCCGCCTGGCCTGCCAGCTTTCTCGGCTCGTCTTGGCCCTGATCCCCGCCGATGTGGCGGCCCCCTTGGTCGGCGACGATACCGTGGACGGTCATCCCGGCCGCAAGGTCTACTAGGCTCTGTTGACGATGTTGATGGCTTTCAAGCGGACGAAGCCAAAAACCAGATGGAGTAAGCCGACAAAGGTCTCCTTGAGTTTTTCGTACCGCGTCGCCACCCGGCGAAACTCCTTGATCTT
>JAABUX010001769.1_pt1 | contig 31863 bp, 23 predicted proteins | sample 5561851 | NCBI WGS metagenome assembly JAABUX01 (sample SAMN10711883, study PRJNA513361) | rock metagenome | isolation source: Antarctica rocks | place: Antarctica: Victoria Land, Richard Nunatak red sandstone | collected 2016-01-03
CGTGGACCGTCGCCGCGACCGGGCAAACCAACTCGCACGGGGCGTTTTCGCAGTGCATGCAGAGCCGAGGCTGGAAGTAGGTGTCGGTCTCGTCCACTTCGCCGCCGGGGGCGTTGAAGTAGGTGTCGATCTCGATCCACTGCATGTTCCGCCCGGTCGCCATCTGCTCCTTGCCGATGACGGGGCTGTTGTTCTCGGCGACGCAACTGATCACGCAGGCGTTGCAGCCGGTGCATGAGTTGAGGTCGATCGCCATCCCCCAGGCGTAGCTGTCGTATTCCCAGAGCGGGGTCAGCGAGTTTTCCATGTGGTGCGAACCCTCATGGAACACATCCGGCTTGGCGACGAAGTCGGCCAGGGTGGCGACCCGGACCAGGTCCCGCCCCTCGATGTTTCGCTCCATCTGGGTCGAGACCAGGGCGTAAGTCCCTTTGGTCGCGGCGATCTGGAGGCCGGGACCGCCCCAGGGGGCGTCGGAGGTCCGCACCGCGTAGGCGTTGAAGCCGTGGTCGGCCCCGATCTGACCGGCCCGCCAACGGCCATAGCCCAGGTGGAGCACGACCGTCCCATCGGCCTGGCCGGGGACGATGAACACCGGAGCCTTGACGATCCGACCCTTGTAAGTCAGCTCGACGATCTGGTCTTTTTTGAGGCCCAGTTTCTCGGCGGTGGTGAAGCCGACGAGCGCCGCGTTGTCCCAGACCAGCTTGGTGACGGGCTTGGGCAATTCCTGGAGCCAGCCGTTGTTGGCGTAGCGGCCGTCCCAGATGGTCGGGTCGGGCCGGAACAAGACCTCGTACTCGCCCGAGGCGACCTCGGGCCGATGCCCGATCGCGGCCAGGTCCTTGGCGGTGACGGCCTTCGGCTTGGCGGCGGTCCCTTCGATCAACCCCGAGTGCAGGGCCTTGCGCCAGAACAACTCGAAGTCGCCCTCGGGCTTTTGCGCCCGCCAGTACTCCCGGACGACGGTGAGGGGTTGGCGGTCGTACTGGCCCATCATCGCGGCGATCATCTCGTGGGCGGTCCGACCGTTGTAGAGCGGCTGGATGAGCGGCTGGACGATCGAAGCCGTGCCGTCGAACGCCCGGGCGTCGCCCCAAGATTCCAGGAAGTGCGCCTCGGGGATATGCCAGGACACGCCGTTCGACGTCTCGTCGTCGTGCATCCCCAGGCGGATCGAGAGCGGCACCTTGCTCAAGGTCCGGGCGAAGTTGCTTTCGAACCGGTCGGGCTTCTTCGGGTCGAGTCGAGCACCCAGGTCGGCCGGGGCCGTGTACGACGGGTTGCCGCCGAGCATGACCAGCGTGTCGACCTTGCCGCCCTCGATGTCGTTGACGAGTTCGGTCAACGACGCGAGGTGGTCGACGGGGTCGACCTCGATCGGGTCGATGAACGTGACCGGGCCGTTCTCGCCGTGGTTGTTCAGCTTCTGGTTGATCGCGTGGCCCAACGCATGGACGTAGGCGGGTTGGCCGTCGCCGACGAGGACCATACCCTTACCTTCGTTGGCCTTGAGGTCCTTGGCCACGGCGGCGGCCCACTTGGCGGCCTTCTCGGCCAGGGGGGCGGCGGGGTTGGCCCCTTCAATCCCGAGGCCCTTGGCGATCGCCAAGGCCAGGTCGGTGATCTTGCTCGACCGGATCGACAACCGGTGGTCGGCGATGCCGCCGGTGTTGGAGTAGACGGCCTCGGCGACGTAGAGCCGGTTCATGACGCCTTGCTTCGGCTCGCGGCGGGCGGCGAAGTGGCGCTCGTCGCAGACCCGGCCCGGCGAACCGCAGGCGAGGAAGTCGTGGTCGAGCGAAACGACGACGTTGGCCCGGTCGAAGTGGTAGACCGGGTCGACGATCTGGCCGAACGCAAGCTTCGTCCCCACCCTGGCGGCGTCGTGGCTGGTCGGCTCGTAGCGGTGCCACTTCGCTTCGGGGAAGGCGGCGAGGAACTCGCGGATCTGGTTGCCGAGGCTCGGCGAGCCGATCGCCTCGGTCAAGATCCTCAAGCCCGCCCCTTTCTTGGGGCGGAGCCGGTTCATCTCGGCGGTGAGCGCCTGGAGGAAGTCGTCCCAGGTCCCGACCTCGCCCTCGTGGAGCACCACCTGCGAGCGGTCGGGGTCGTAGAGCGACAAGGTCGCCGCCTGCATGAAGATGTCGGTCGACCCGAGGCTGGCGGGGTGCTCGGGGTTGCCTTCGATCTTCGTCGGCCGCCCCTGGTGGCTTTCGACCAAGATCCCGGTGCCGAGGCCGTTCATGGTCATCGTCGAGGCGAAGAACTGAGGGCGGCCGGGCACCACGTTCTCGGGGGATTTGACCCAAGGGACGATCTTCTCGGGAGTCCGGATCGCGCAACCCGAAACGCCGGCCAAGGCCAACGAGGCTCCCATGACTTTCAAAAACGAGCGGCGGGTCTCGGGGTTGGAGAGTTCCGCCGCCTGATCGGGGAACTCGCGGTGGAGATACGACTGGAACGCTTCGGTCCCCGCCGCTTCCTCCAGGCTCCGCCAGAACTCCGGACCGCTCGACGTGGCCAAGCGGTCGCGGATCTCGGCCAGGTCGACCCCAGAGTCTTCGGTTTGCGATCTCATCGGTGGCAAATCGAGCAGTTATCAAGCCGCCCGACCTCAATTCCGTAGTCTTTGACCAGTTTCTTACCGAGTTCCGCTTTGTCTTTGACGCCGTGCTCGGCGAGGATCTTGTCGCTCACCATGTAATCCATGGCGAAGACATATTCCTTGGGTCGAATGTTCTCTTCCGGGTTGCGGTGGCAATTCAAGCACCACTCCATCGTGAGGGGCTTTTCTTTCCAGGCCAGCGGCATGTGGTCGATCCGACCGTGGCACTCGGTGCAGGCCATCCCCTTCTGGACGTGGATTCCGTGGTTGAAATAGACGAAGTCGGGAAGCTGGTGGACCTTGGTCCAAGGGATTCCCTTGTCCTCCCTCAAGCTCGCCCGGACGGGTTCGAGCATCGGCGCGTTCTTCCAGATCTGCGAGTGGCAGCTCATGCAAGTATACGTCGGGGGCATCCCGGCGTTGGCCGACACCTCGACCGACGTGTGGCAATAGCGGCAGTCGATCCCCAAGCCTCGCGAGTGGTGCTCGTGGCTGAACGGGACCGGTTGCTCCCGGACCACCCGGACCAAGGTTTCGTTGGGCGACTTATTGACGACGTAAGCGAGGACCGGGATCGATCCTCCCACCGTCACGGCCGCGACGATTGCGACTCGCGAAACGGTGTTCATGCTCCGACGAAAGACCTGGGCCATCAGAGTCCCTTATCCTTCCTCGCCGCGATCGCGGGCGGGGACAATCCCCGCCCTTTTGGTGCAAATCGGGTCTATGGACAGTGTATTCGGGCGGAAGCTCATCAGCGACCCGCGGGATCACGAATGCGGCGATCTGATCTGGCGGCTGAATCGTCTTCTTGCAAAACGCAAAAACAATGCCTCACGTCTGCGGCGATCCCTCGAAAACCGATCATCTCGCCGCCCGGACCGATTCGCTCGACAAGTCGAGAGACTAACGAAACCGACCCCGGTCCCACAAGGGCGCAGGGTTCGACCGCCACCTCTTTCCTTAAACCCTTGACGGTAGGCCGGCTAGGCCCTGGCCCCAAAATCGTTGCGATCTCTCCAGCCGGAAATTATCATATTAATAATTATCATAACTTTGATGGGATGAGTCCCTATTTCCATCGAGATCGGGTCGGCGGAAGCCGTGGAGGTCTCGATGGCTCTCGTGATGATTCTCAAGATTGAGAATCTCCGTCTCGAAACCGAGAATCGACGCCTCCAAGCCCATCGAGTGGGGCATCGTCCCGCCAGTTGCATGGATTGACAACTTGGGTCGAGGCTAGGTCTGGATTTTGACTTGACGACCACTTCGGTTTAATCTCGGGTGGTTTGAGGAGCGTCGAGGCTCGGGGCCGACCCGATACGGACTGGTTATTCTTCTCGGGATAAGGATCAAAAACTCGTGCAACTCGGGATGATCGGCTTGGGCCGGATGGGCGGAAACATGGTCCGCCGGTTGATGAACGCGGGGCATGATTGCGTCGTCTTCGACCACAGCGAAGACTCGGTCAAGAAGCTCGCCGCCGAGGGGGCCGTCGGCGCCCGGTCGCTCGACGAATTCGTGGCGAAGTTGACCAAGCCCCGAGCCGTCTGGGTCATGGTCCCCTCGGGCCAGGCCACCGAGTCGACGGTCGAGGAACTCGGAGGGCTCCTGGAGCCGGGCGATACCATCATCGACGGCGGCAACTCCTACTACAAGGACGACGTCCGGCGGTCGAAACCGCTCCAGGGCAAAGGGATTCACTACCTCGACGTCGGGACCAGCGGGGGCGTTTGGGGCCTCGACCGGGGCTACTGCATGATGATCGGCGGCCCGAAAGAGGCGTTCGATCGGCTCGACCCGATCTTCCGGGCGCTCGCCCCGGGTAAGGGGAACATCGACCCGACCCCCGGCCGGGAGCACCGCGACGGCCACGCCGAGCAAGGTTACCTTTATTGCGGGCCTTCGGGCGCGGGCCACTTCGTCAAGATGGTCCACAATGGGATCGAGTACGGCCTGATGCAAGCCTACGCCGAAGGTTTCGACATCTTCCGCAATGCCAACTCGAAGGAGCTGGACGAGGGCTTGCGGTATGACCTCGACGTCGCCGACATCGCCGAGGTCTGGAGGCGAGGCAGCGTGGTCGGCTCCTGGTTGCTCGACCTCACCTCGATGGCCCTGGCCGAAAATCCCAGCTTGTCGAACTACTCGGGGTTCGTCCAGGACTCCGGCGAAGGGCGATGGACGGTGCAGGCCGCCATCGAGGAGGCGGTCCCGGCCGACGTCCTCACCTCGGCGCTTTACACGCGATTCCGGTCGCGGCAAACGCACACCTTCGCCGAGAAGATCCTCTCGGCGATGCGTCAGAAATTCGGAGGCCACGTCGAGCGAGCGACCGGAGGCTGAGATCAACCTTTGACGTGCGACGCCATTCCTCCTCGACCGACCTCGACCGGACAAATTTTCATGGCCATCGACGGTGACGCCTTGAATCCCTCGCCGCCCCCCGAGAACCCCCTGACCCTCGGGACCCCGAAAGCCTTGCTCCCGCAGTCGTGCATCCTCGTCATCTTCGGCGCGGCGGGGGACCTGTCGTGGCGGAAGCTGCTCCCGGCCGTCTACAACGTCAACGTCGACGGGCTTCTCCCGTCCAACTTCGCCGTCGTCGGCTTCGGGGTCGGCTCGGAAGGCGACCCCGACGAATGGATCAGGGCGCGGGCCCGCGACGGGATCGAGCACTTCTCCCGCCAGAAACTCGACGAGAACCATTGGAGCGACTTCGCCCGGGGGTTGTTCTACGTCGAGGGGAAGTTCGACGACCCCTCGGCCTATGAGATCCTCAAGAGGAAGCTCGAAGAGGTCGACGCCCAGTTCGGCATCCCCGGGAGCCGGATCTTCTACATGTCGGTCCCCCCGCAACTGATCGAAATCAGCGTCAACAACCTGAAAACCTCCGGCATGGTCAAGCCCCCGGGGGAGAAAAAGGCGTACACCCGGATCATCTGCGAGAAGCCGATCGGCCGCGACCTCGCCGGCGCCCGGGAGATCAACGAGATGGTCGCCCAGGTCTTCGACGAGTCGCAAACCTACCGGATCGACCATTATCTCGGCAAGGAAACCGTCCAGAACCTGCTCGTCCTCCGGTTCGCCAACAGCATCTTCGAACCGCTCTGGAACTGCAACTACATCGACCATGTCCAGATCACCGTGGCCGAGGAAGAAGGGCTTTCGCAGTACGACTCGTCGGGGAAGATGAAGGCGAGCCGGATCGGCTACTTCGAGGGGATCGGCAACCTCCGCGACATGGTCCAGAATCACCTGCTCCAGGTGCTCTGCATGACCGCGATGGAACCCCCCTGGTCGCTCGAACCCGACGTCGTCCGCGACGCCAAGTCGGTCGTCCTCCGTTGTTTGCGCCCGCTCGACGCGGAGGATATCGACGCCTCGGTGGTCCGCGCCGAGTACACTTCGGGCGAGATCAACGGCCGCCCCGTCCCCGAATACAAGCAGGAAGTGGCCGACTTCTTCCGCAAGCAAAACCGAGCCGTCCCCGACCCGATCACCACCGAGACGTTCGTGGCGATGAAGGTTTATATCGACAATTGGCGATGGGCGGGCGTTCCCTTCTATCTCAGGACCGGCAAAAGGATGCCCAAGCGGTCTTCCGAGGTCGCGGTCCAGTTCAAGGAAGTGCCCAATGTCCTGTTCAACCATCACCCCGACGTCCCGTTGGAGCCGACCGTCCTGTCGCTCAAGATCCAACCCGAGGAAGGTTTGTCGCTAAGGATCTCGTCGAAGCTCCCCGGCCCCAAGCTCCGGATCTACCCGGTGAAGATGGACTTCAACTACGGGACGAGTTTCGGCGGCACGACCCCCGAAGCTTACGAGCGGCTGATCCTCGACGTCATGGCCGGCGACCCGACCCTTTTCATGAGGCGAGACGCCGTGGAAGCCGCCTGGGAATACGTCATGCCGATCCTCGAGCACTGGGAAAAGGGGCAAGACCGAGAAATCCCCACCTATCAGGCGGGCACATGGGGTCCGGCCGAGGCCGACAAGTTGATCGAGGCCGACGGGCGGCATTGGAGGGCGCTCTGATGAACGTCATCGACACGATCGAGGTCGGCGCATCGGTCCAGGGCGCGTCCGAGATCCCGCTCGACAAGGTCGAGGCCGAGCTGAACTCGCGGCTCCAGGTCGCGCAGCTCGACGCCAAGGCCCCCGTCCGCCGGGTCAGGATGTCGAACCTGATCATCTACTGCAGCGAGACCGACCGCGCTTGCGAGGCCGAGGACAACGTCCCCGAGATCGTCGGCTATCACCCGGCCCGGGTCACTTTGCTGATCGCCGAGCCGCAAGCGACCTCGGGCGTCGTCCGGGCCTCGATCCTGGTCCGGAAAGTTCGCAATGACCCTCGGCTCGTGTCGGAGCAGGTCACGCTCCGCGCCGGGGGTTCGATGATCGATCAGCTTCCCTTCGCGGTCCGAGGGCTCCTGGTCGGCGACCTGCCGACCAACCTCTGGTGGGCCTGCACGACCCCCCCTCCGTTCGCCGGTCGGTTGCTCGACGAACTCGCGGGGCATGCCCAACAAGTCATCTACGATAGCCAGGGGTGGACCGAGCCGAACCGGGCGGTGGGTGCGACGTCATCCTGGCTGGAAGGCTTCGAGCGAGACGCCGAGCATGGCCAGTGGCGAATCGCCTCCGACATCAACTGGCGGCGCTTGAAGACCTGGCGGAGAATCTTGACCCAGGGGCTTGACCCGATCACCGCTCCCGGGGTCCTCGAGACGATCTCCGAGATCACGATCGAGCACGGCCCCCACGCCGTGACCCAGGCCTGGCAGATCGCCGGTTGGCTGGCATCCCGGCTCGGCTGGCACTACCAGGCGAGTCGGCTCCGCGACAACGTCGAGATCGCCTTCCAGTTCCGGACCGCTCACGGCTGGGTGACCCTGCGGATCGATCGGCTTCCGACCGGGCCGTCCCAGATCCAGAAGATCAAGGTTTCGTGCGGCTTCGAGGGGCAAGGCGGCCAGCTCGATTTCTCGATCGAAGACAACCGGCTTTCCGTCACGAACGTCGGCAAGCGGGAAGCTCCGAGGACCGTGGCGCTTCCAAGTCAAAGGATCGGAGAGCTGATCGGCCGGCAACTCTCCGACAGGGAACCCGACCCCGTGTTCCGCCAGTCGATGCAAGTCGCCCAGCAACTCGCCCGCCACCTCGTCGGCGACCCCTTCGAAGAGAGTCGATGATCTCGGTCCTGGCATTTCGTCGCGGATCTTGCGAACGGTAATCGTGAAGGTTGATCTGAAACCGCTTTGCGACTCGATTTTGGTCTTTTTCGGGGCGGCCTCATGATCTTGGCGGGCGACATCGGCGGCACGAAAACCGCTCTGGGACTCTTCGAGCCGGACGGGCGACATCTTCGACAGGTCCGGGACTCCAAGTTCTCCAGCCGCGACCATGCGACCTTCGACGAGATCTTGAACGAGTTCCTGGGCGGCCAAGGTCGAGAAAAGGTCGATGCCGCCTGCTTCGGGGTCGCCGGGGCGATCCTCGATGGCCGGGTCCACACGACGAACCTCCCCTGGACGATCGACCAGGACAGCCTGGCCGACCTCCTCGACTGCCCTTCGACCTTCCTGCTCAACGACCTCGAAGCGTCGGCCTACGCGATGCCGCACCTCCACCTCGACCAGATGCGCATCCTCAACTCGGGGGTGTCTCGGGTCGACCGAGGGCACGTCGCGGTGATCGCGGCGGGGACCGGCCTTGGCGAGTCGGTCCTCATCTGGAACGGCGACGACTACCAACCGCTCGCCTCGGAAGGGGGGCACGCCGACTTCGCCCCGCAATCCGAGCTTGAAGACGGACTGCTCCGCCACCTCAGGGCCAAGTTCAACGGCCACGTCAGTTATGAGCGCATCCTGTCCGGACCCGGCTTGTTCAACATCTATTCCTTCCTCCGCGACACCGACCACGCCCCCGAACCCGACTGGCTGGCCGCCAAGCTCGGCGAAGAAGACCCGAGTCGTGTGATCTCCGAGGTCGGCCTGGCCCACCAGGATACCAACTGCCAGGCCGCCCTCCGCCTCTTCGCCTCGATCTACGGCGCCGAGGCGGGCAACCTCGCGCTCAAATCGTACGCGGTCGCCGGGGTCTACGTCGCGGGAGGGATCGCCCCGAAAATCCTCGGGGCCCTGACCGAAGACGACGCCTTCCTTCGAGGCTTCTGGTCCAAAGGGCGTTATCTCCAGTGGATGAAGAACATCCATGTCAGCGTGGCGCTCAACCCCGACGCTCCGCTGCAAGGCTCGGCCTACTACGCCTGGCATAAATCGAGTCGTCCCGACTGATTCCATCCCGATGGGCGGCTCGGGGGTCGCTCCAAGGTTGGACGCCGGGACCGGTGGGTTCGTTTGGCGAAATTTCGCTTCGGGCAATCATCGGGTTTGGCTCGTTCGGGTCGTAAGCTGGAGACGATCGTGAGGTTCACCCCCGCGCTGTTGAATTTCAGGGCCGCCTTGGACGACTCGAAATGTCCCGCCTCCACGGAAGCGACCGATGACGCCAATGACCGCCGAACAACGACGACTCGCCGAGATCCATGACAGCACGTCCGGTTGGCGGAGGTGGGGGCCATACGTCAGCGACCGCGCCTGGGCGACCGTCCGCGAAGACTACAGCGCCGATGGCGAAGCCTGGACCTATCTTCCGCACGACCAGGCCCGGAGCAAGGCGTACCGCTGGGGCGAGGATGCGATCGCCGGCTTTTGCGACCGCTATCAGCTCATCGTCTTCGCGCCATCGTTCTGGAACGGCCGCGACTCGATCTTGAAAGAGCGGTTGTTCGGCCTGTCCGGCCCCGAGGGAAACCACGGCGAGGACGTCAAGGAATACTACTACTACCTCGATGCCACCCCGACCCACTCGTACCTCCGGTTCCTTTACAAGTACCCCCAGGGGGAATATCCCTACGAGCGCCTGATCCGCGAGGGCGCGGCGCGAGGCGTCCGAGACCCCGAGTTCGAACTCCTCGACACCGGCCTGTTCGACCAGGATCGCTACTTCGACATCGAGGTCGAGTACGCCAAATTCACCGAGGAAGACGTCGCGATCCGAATCCGGGCCACCAATCGAGGCCCCGAACCGGCGCCCCTCCACCTCATCCCGCAACTCTGGTTCAGGAACACCTGGAACTGGGGTACGACACCAACCCCGTCTCCCAAGATCGCCTTGGGTCCGCAAGGGCAAACCTACCAGACTTTGGTCACCGACGACTCGATGGTCGAGACCTTGGCCACCGTCCCCGTCGCCTTCCGGATTGGACCTCGGACCCTCCACGCTCCCCTCGGCGGCCGGCCTCTGTTCACCGAAAACGAAACCAACCCCGCTCGGGTCTCCAGTTTCAAACCCAGGCCGGGGGCGTCGCCCTATTACAAAGATGCGTTCCACCGCCAGATCATCGACGGCGAGGCGAGCGTCAACCCGAACCAATTCGGCAGCAAGGCGGCACTCCACTATCGGTTGGGTTCGATCCGTCCCGGCGAAACGGTGACGCTCCACTTTCGACTCTCGGATACCTGCTACATCGTCGACCCCTTGATCGACGTGGATGCGACCGTAGAACTCAGGCGAGCGGAAGCGGATGAATATTACGCTTCGATTCATCCAAAGGACACTTCCGAAGACGTCCGAAACATCCAGCGGCAGGCGTTGGCCGGTTTGATCTGGACGAAGCAAGCGTACCTGTTCGACGTGAATCTCTGGCTCGAAGGCGAAGATCCCGAAAACCCTCCGCCAAAGGGCCGCGGGGCGATTCGGAACGAACACTGGAAGCACCTCAACTCGATGCGGGTCCTGACGGTCTGCGACAAGTGGGAATACCCCTGGTTCGCAGCCTGGGACCTGGCGTTCCAGTGCGTCCCGTTCGCACTGGTTGATCCCGACTTCGCCAAGAACCAGTTGTGGTGCTTGCTGTTCGAGCAATTCCAGCATCCCAACGGCCAGATTCCGGCGTTCGAGTGGGATTTTTCCGACCTGAACCCGCCGGTCCACGCCTGGGCGGTCTGGCGGGTTTACAACATGGATCGGATCAGGTCCGGGAAGGCCGACCGCGAGTGGCTCGAGCGCTGTTTTCACAAGCTCTTGATCAACTTCGCCTGGTGGATCAACAAGGTCGACCGCCAAGGCAACAACGTCTTCGAGGGCGGGTTCCTCGGCCTGGACAACATCGCGGTGGTCGACCGGTCGAGGAAGGACGCGGGCGGGACGTCGATCGAGCAGTCCGACGCCACGGGTTGGATGGGGATGTTTTGCCTGAACCTGATGCGGATCGCCCTGGAACTGGCCAAGGAGAACCGGACCTACGAAGTCCTGGCAACCAAATTCTTTCAGCACTACACCTACATCGCCGCGGCCATGAAGCACCGAGGCAACCGGGACTATTCGCTCTGGGACGAGGCCGACGGCTTCTTCTACGACGTCTTGAGCTACCCCGACGGCAAGTCCCAGCAGCTCAAGGTTCGGTCCCTGGTCGGCCTGATCCCGTTGTTCGCCGTCGAGCGGCTGGAAGAGGAGTGGATCAAGCCGTTCGAGGAGTTTCGAGGCCACCTCCATTGGTTCCTCAAGAACCGCCCCGAGCTGACCCGAGACGTGGTCCACACCATCGATCACGACGGCCAGGTCACCCACGCCTTGACGATCTTGAACCAGGGACAGATCCGAAGGATGACCCGGCGGATCATGGACCCGTCCGAATTCTTGTCCGACTACGGGATCAGGAGCCTTTCCAAAGCCCACCTCGCCCAACCCTTCGTCCTCGACGGCCAGACCGTCGGCTACGAACCCGCCGAGGCCACGACCAAGATCAAAGGGGGAAACTCGAACTGGCGAGGCCCGCTATGGTTCCCCACGTCGTTCCTCCTGATCGAATCGCTCCGCAAGTTCGGCAAGGCGTTCGGCTCGGCCACCCCCGAAGGCGAGCAGTTTTGCCTCCCGTTCGAGAGCATGGCGCGGGAGATCGCCGATCGGATGATCGCCACCTTCAGGCGAGGTCCCGACGGCCACCGCCCCGTCTTCGGTGCGTCAAGCAAGTTCCAGGACGACCCCCACTGGCGCGACCACCTCTTGTTCCACGAATACTTCCACGGCGACACCGGCGCCGGACTCGGGGCCTCGCACCAGACCGGCTGGACCGCCCTGATTGCCAACCTGATCGACGAGTGGCAAACTCAATGACCCGAACTTAGGATCATGATCCGAAGGAAGAACATGACTCAAGGTCACAAATCTTCGATCTCCCGCTCTAATGCGACGGCAAGTTCATCCGGTCTTAAAAATTGTTCTCGACATCGGGCCACAGCCTGATCCGAGGCAAGGATTTCTCCCACTCGGCGAACCCAGTTTTCGAGTTTGGGATCGACAAATCTGAAGCGTTGAAACGAGAAATTACCTAGGCGGTGGGCATGGTGAGCGACATATTCTTCGGGTGATTGTGCGAGATCAGCCGAAGCGACAAACTGCCGGACAATCCAATCACCGTCTTCGTTCGAGCGAATCACGGAATTCTTTGGAGGATCGGTGATCATAAGTTCTTTTCCTTAAATAATAATTGGTCATGGATAAGAGAGATGAATACTCAGGTTCCAAAAATTTCCGTCTCGAAATGGCTCCCAACGGATGATCGTTCCGCCCAAGGCATGAGCGGCGTCTTCGAGCAAATTTCCCATCCGAGTCTCTTGACCCGTTCCGCCCGCGTCCAAGGTCGTCGCCGTGCTCCTCTCCACATTATAAGCTTCGATGATGGCGGGATGTGGCATGTTTGTCTGGCGAAAACCTTCGGCCAAAAGTCTTCCCGTCGATCGTGGTGGAAGCTTGCTGTTTTTGTGGATGCCGTCGATCGAGGCAAGCTGCCGAGTTGGATGGAGCCGGACGCTGGCACCGCCTCGGCCTCCGAGCGACGCCGCATCAAAATCAAAGAAGAACCGAGTTGGATCTGTGGGGCTTTGTCGAACGATCAAGCAACGACCTGATATTCCGGGCTGTGTTTCCGCGTCGGGCCGATCGACTTGATTCGGCGTCAACCATAAAAAAGAAGTCGGTCAGGGTACGAATCATAGTAGAGCCAAAGGCGTGTCAACCCAAGCTCGTTTGGCGTGCGATTCGAGGACGGCGTCGGCGACGATCTGGGCATTCAGGCCGTCGTGGAAGCTGGGGACGGCGGGTCGGCCCTCGACGATCGCCGAGATGAACTCCCAGGCGAGGTCGTAGCGAAACACGGTGGCGGGCTTGCCTTGCTTGGGGTCTCGGGGGCTTCCGGTCGGCTTGAGAAACTCCTCGGGGACGTCGACCGGGGCGAGGTCCTGGCCGGTCTTGCCGAGGAGGATCGTGTTCGGTTCGTGGAGCCGATAAACGGCCGAACCTTCCGACCCGTTGATCTCGGCCCACTCGTGGCCGAAGCCGTCGCGGTGGTAGCCTTTGGCCAAGGTCGTTCCTTCCCAGACCCCGACGGCGCCCGACTCGAACTCGCCGATCAGGCTCGACCAGTCATCCACTTCCGAGGGGGCGCAAGGCTTGCCGTCCGGGGTCTTGTCCCGAGGGGCGAACCGGGCCACGGCCCCGCAAACTCGCTCCAAAGGGCCGAGCAAGTCGAGGGCGAAGTCGATCCGGTGGATCGTCATGTCGTACAGGTCGCCCGCCCCGGCTTTGTCTTTGTACTGTCGCCAGCCCCAGCTTGTCTCCGGCAGGTCCAAGAAACGCTGCGACCGGAAGTGGCGAGGTTGCCCGAGCGCGCCCGACTTGAGCAGGTGGCGGAGGTATCGCATCGACGGTGCGAACCGATAAGTGAACGCGGTCATGTGGACGACGCCGGCGTCGCGAGCGGCGACGTACATCTCGTGGACTTCCCCCTTGTTCACGCCGAGCGGCTTCTCGCACATGATGTGCTTACCGTGTTTGGCCGCGGCCAGGGCGATCGGCTTGTGGGTGAAGTTCGGGGTAGCGATGATCACGGCGTCGACGTCGGGGTGGGCGCAGATTTCCTCGGGGTTGGTGGATGTGGCGGCGATCCCCCACTCGGCCTTCCGTCGGTCGAGGAGCGAAGCGTCGGCATCGCACGCGGCGACGAGTTCGGCCCGAGGGTCGAGCCGGAGGCCCGGGACGTGGTGATAATCGCTGACCGCCCCGGCGCCGATGATGGCCACCCCGACCCGCCCGTTCTTGCCCATCGTCAACCCGCCTTATCCAATGGAGTCGCCGGCCATCAGCTTGCCTTCGGATTCCGAGACTAATATCCTGCAACCGGTTTCGCAATCAATCGCCGCGAGTTTCTCCCCGATCACCGATTTTCCTCGACGCATCCACAAGGCGACCAGTCATGGCAAGCGCCCCCTCGATCCGAGTCGCGATCATCGGCCTCGGCTTTGGAGCCGAGTTCATCCCGATCTACCAAGCCTACCCCGGAGCCGAGGTCGCCGCGATCTGCCGACGCTCGCAAAAAGACCTCGACGAGTGCGGCGACCGCTGGAAGATCGCCAAGCGGTTCAGCGATTTCGAGCAGGCGCTGGACGACCCCGAGATCGACGCGGTCCACATCAACTCGCCGATCCAGGACCACGCCCGGCAGTCGATCGCCGCGCTCGAAGCCGGCAAGCACGTCGCCTGCACCGTGCCGATGGCGACCACGGTCGACGAGTGCCGCCGGATCGTCGAAGCCCGGCGCAAGTCGGGCAAGGTCTACATGATGATGGAAACCGTGGTTTACAGCCGCGAGTACCTGTTCGTCAAGGACCTCTACGACAAGGGGGAGCTTGGCCGGATTCAGTTCCTCAGGGGCTCGCACCAGCAGGACATGGCGGGCTGGCCGGGCTACTGGGAAGGGTTGCCGCCCATGTATTACGCAACCCACTGCGTCAGCCCTTGCCTCGCGCTGGTGGGCGGCCTGGCCGAGCATGTGGCCTGCCACGGGTCGGGGCGGATCGACGAGGCCCTGATCCCGAAGTACAACAGCCCCTTCGCGGTCGAGTCGGCCACTTTCAAGATCAAAGGGACCGACGTCTGCGCCGAAGTCACTCGGAGCTTATTCGACACCGCGCGGCAGTACCGCGAAAGCTTCGATGCGTATGGGTCGAAGAAGTCGTTCGAATGGCAGCAGGTCGAGGGCGAAGAGCCGGTCATTCACACGATCGGCCTACCCGAGCCCGAGGTGCCCCGGCGATTCCCGGTGCCCGACTTCTCCCACCTGCTCCCCGAGCCGATCCGGAGATTCACGACCAAAGGGGTCTACAACGCCGACGACGAACAACACCTGTCGTTCCTCCAAGGGGGCGGCCATGGGGGCTCTCACCCGCACCTGGTTCACGCCTGGCTGTCGGCGATCAAGGGGGATCGCCCCGCCCTGCCCGACGCCGAAACCTCGGCCAACTGGACGATGGTCGGCATCTGCGCCCACGAGTCGGCCTTGAACGGCGGAGAAAAGGTGGTCATCCCGACCTTCTAGGGTCGACATGTATCCTGGAAATCCTCTGTAAAAAGTCGATGACTGAGGGAAGTCAACCGCCCGCGGCCACCTCGCGGATTTTCCCGAGCATCTTGGGGGTCAACTCGTTGCGGCGACGGTCGGGGCGGTCGACGACCGCGTCGTAGCTGACGACCGCCTGAACCGTCAAATAAGCCGCGGCGATCGCGTAGAGCAATGTGCCCACCAGGTTGGCAATCAGGATGTCGAGCGAAGGACCCGTCCAGTTCTGCCGCAGGTCATCGATCCCCATCAACGAGACCGTGAACAAGACCGGCATGCAGCCCAATATGACGATGATGCTGTTGACTTGAAGCAAGGCGGCCAAGAACAGGTAGCCGACGTTCGTGAACATCAAGATCCCGACCGTTGCCGCGATGGCCTGGATCGTGTTCTTGGAGCGAAGCGACATCGACACCCCCAGCGCCGTGATGAACCAGGCGAAGACGGCGAGTTCCAGGAGGCTCGCCAGGACGCCAAACGGGTGGACCGCACCGACGAAGAGACCAAAAGCCCAGCAACCACCGAGGAGGTAGGCGATCGACCGGAACATCCAGAGGGAGCCGAGGATCTTGCCTCGGAGAATCTCGACGCCGCTGAGTGGTGACGACGTGAGGTTGACCCAGGTGTCGCCTTCGCGCTCCGAGGTGATGCTCGAAGCCGAAACCGCCGCCAAGCCGAACAAGAGGACGACCATCGCCACGGCGTTCGCCCCCCGGAGGAGCGAGTTGACCTCGCGTCGATGCTGGCCAAAGTTCCAGTAGCCATCGTGGAAGGCTTCGTCGATGGCGCCCAAGACGGAATCCGAGGTCGCGTAAAGCGTCAAGCCGATGGCGCCGATCGCAAGCAAGCTATAAAACATCCGCCGACCGTTGTCGATCCGGTTGACGTGGACTTCCTTCCAGAACATGGCGTCATCGCCGACTTCGGGGCGAGGCCAAAACCTTCGACGAGCTTGGGTTTGCTTGTGACCGGAAAACCGGACCCAAAACCCGGGTCCGTCTTGGGCCCGGAAGTTGGGCCGGAGCCTCCAGGCGGCGATGCCGATCAAGATCGCCCCGAAACCCACCTGCAACCCCATCATCCAGAAGACGTTCCTGGTCATCTGGTTGATCGAGGTGAAGATCCCGGTACTCCGGAACAAGTTGGACGGGCTGCTGTCCGCCAACAACTCCAGGGCGGGCCTCGAAAACTCGCCGACGGCTTGCCAGGTCGGCGACCAATCCTTCATCGTCGCGAGCATGATCGGCGCGACCGTCAGCCAGAGGATCTCGAGCAAGAAGCATTGCATGATCGCGTCGCGAGGCTTGGCCGCGAACACCGAGCAGAGGATCGAGAAGCTCGCCAGGAAGAACGTCGTCGTCGCCGTCCCCGCGTAGACCAGCAGCACGACCGGGTAGTCGACCCCGCCAAACAGCGCGATCAGGTTCAAGACCGGCAGGCCGATCGCTCCCAGCACGGCCACCCTGAGCAGTCGGGCCGCGACCTTCCCCAGGACGATCTCGGTCGAGGTCAGCTCGCTCGCCATCAGGTAGTGCAAGGTCTTCCGCTGTTTCTCGTCGGCGATCGCCCCGGCCACCAGGGCGGGCGTCATGACGAGGATGACGCCCGCCTGGAGCATGGCGAACGAGGCGAAGATGACCCGACCGAAGGTCGCCAGGGCGGCGATCGGAATCTCGGATTCATTGGCGAAACGGCTGACCACTTCGTAATACGCCGAGGTGACGATCACCAGGACCAAAACCCCGTAGACGAATCGGCCCGCGTAAGATCGGCCACGCCTCGACGAGGTGACGAGTTCCGCTTGAAAGACTGGTCCCAGCCACATCGGCCACCCTCGCGAGTCGGACGGATCGAAGATGAATCCACCTTGGAAGGTACGTCAACGGTCAGCCGTTGCCAAGCCGGTGGAGGCTTGATTGGCAACGGACCATCGCCGGAGAATAATGAGGATGAACCGGCCTCTCGACCGAAAAGAGGAAGGCCGGGATTGTTCCCTCCTCCTCGATGTCCGATCATACTGTCGATGTCGACGAACCCGTCCTTAGCTCTGGACCCTCAAGCCCGATTCATCCTCTCGCAAGCAGGAGTGATCTCTTGGTCGCCAACGTTCCGCCTGACCATGTCGTGATCTTCGGTCGACCCGGGAGCGGGAAGAGCAGCTTGGCCGAGCGGTTGGGCGCGGACTTCGGCTATACCTTGGTCCGGACCGGCGAGATGCTCCGCGACGCGGTTCGTAAAGGCGGCTTTTTAGGGAAGAGGGTCGAGAACCACCTGGCCCGGGGTGACCTCGTCCCCGATCGCCTGATCTTCGAACTCCTCGAAGCGAACTTCCGGGGTCCGGGGATGACTCATCTTCTATTCGATGGATTCCCCCGGACCATCGGCCAGGTCCCGCTCCTGGACCAGTTCGAGCGGCGTTACGGGTTCCAAGTCGGCTGCTACCTCGAGATCGACGTCAGCCGAGAGGAAGCCGTGGCCCGGATGACGGGCCGGAGGGTTTGCCCCACCTGCGGGGCGACCTACCACCTAATCTCCAAGCCGCCCAAGGTCGCGGAAGTTTGCGACAAAGACGGAACTCGCCTCGAACGACGGCCCGACGACACGACCGAGGTCGTCGAGTTTCGCCAGCAGGTCTACGACGACCACGCCGTCCCGATCCTCCGGCATTACGAGCAAACCTCGCCCAACCTCTGCCGCCACGTCAACGGCAATCAGCCTTTCGCCAAGGTTTATGCCGGGACCTGTGAAGCCCTGGGAGTTGCTGATCCGTCTCCCGCTTGATCGCCATCCTCGCTCGGATGCGATCATCAGCCTCACGTCATCCCCAAGCCCGAGGACCTGTCGCCCCGACGGGCCTTGAGGGATCGGCGGTGGTACTTCAACCCCGTCACGAAAAAACAGCTCGCCGAAACCACCGCGAAGGCGGGGATGGCGATCTGGGGGAAGAGTGCCGCGGGGATCAAGGTCAGGAACAAGAGACCCCCTTGGACGTAGAACTCCCCCGATAAGATCCCCCCTTTGACCAGGAACAGCATCCCGTTGGTGATCGCCAGGAGCGGAGCCAGCGTCATCACGGGAAATCCGAGCAGCCATTCGGCCGCGAGGAGCATGTTGACCCCAACCACCCCCGCGCCCCAGATGTGCGCGAGTTGCCGCTCGACGAACGTCACCGGCCCTCTTCGTCGCCTCAAGGTCCAGAAGATCCAGGCCCAGAGGCCCAGACCAACGGAGAAGATCGCGAAATAGGGCCAGTGCGACGTCACGCCTCTCATCAGCAGCCACCAGGTCAGCCCGTAGAAGACCAGAAGCGCGGCGCTGTGGTACATCCAAAGGTCGCCCCAGTTTTCGAGCAGCGACGCATGCGGAGTTTCTCCCAGGTATCGTCCCGCCAACGCGCGAAACCGGGTCGACCGGGCGGAAACCGGCTGGCCGGCGAGGTAGGCGACGAGGTCGGACGCCAACGCCTCGGCGGTCGGGTAGCGGTTTTCCGGGCGCTTCTGGAGGCACTTGAGCGCGACCATTTCCAAGTCGGGGTCGGCCTTGGGGTTCAGGACCCGAGGCGGGACCGGGTCTTGTTCGAGGAGCAAGAGCATCGTGTCGAGCGCCGAGGCCGCCTGGAACGGCGGGCGGCCCGTGAGCATCTGGTAGAGGATCGCCCCCAAGGCGTAGACGTCGGCGGGGGGACCGACGCTCGACCGTTGGCTCGACGCCTGCTCGGGGGCCATGTAGCTCGGCGAACCGAGGATGGCGCCGGTGATCGTGGGGCCGAACTCATCGCCCAGGTCGATCCGCTTGGCCAGGCCGAAGTCGCCGACCAAGGGGCGGCCCGTCGTGTCGATCAAGATGTTCGATGGCTTGAGGTCGCGGTGGAGGACGCCTCGGGTGTGGGCGTGTTCGACCGCCCGGCAGATCGGTTCCAGGAGCGAAGCGGCAACCCGAGGAGAAAGCGGCCCATCGGCCAGCCTCCGGGCGAGCGTCGTCCCTTCGACGTACTGCATCACCAGGAACGGCATCCCCTCTTCGATCCCGACGTCGTGGACCGCGACGATGTGGGGGTGCGACAGCCGAGCCGCCGACGCCGCTTCCGAGCGGAATCGGGCCATGTCGTCGGGGCTGCTCGACGTGCCCCTGAGCAGCCGCTTGATGGCGACCACCCGGTTCAGGTCGACCTGGAGGGCGAGGTGGACGACTCCCATTCCTCCCCGGCCCAACTCGGCCATGATCTCGTATTTGCCGACGAACCGGACCGGGTCGTCGAGGTCGTCGATCGGTTCGAAGCGACCCATCGCCCAGGTCGACCAATCGCCGGTTTCTTCGAGCGAGGGGAACCTGGCGAGTTCTTCGGCCACGCTCGCGGCGGCCCAGAGGTCGCGGAGTTCGTCGGCCAGCTCGGGGTGAGACTTTGATGCGTTCTCGATGTCGGCGGTTTGCCCGAGGCGCCGGGCGTCGGTCAACTCGGCGATCAGTTCGGCGAGCTTCCGGTCTCGGGCTTCGGGGTCGGTCATCAGGTCGGTGGAAGGATTCACGGGCAATTCATCCCCGAAGGTGATTCGCCGAGGACGCCTCGGAGCTTCCGGAGCGCCCGGAGGTGGCGCATCCCGCAGGCTGGTTCGCTCAGGCCCAAGGCCCGAGCCGCTTCGCCGTTCGACATCCGCTCGAAGTGGCGAAGGAGGATGATCTCTCGGTCGTCGTGATCAAGCCCGTCGATCGCGTCGCGGAACCGGGCCTCGAGCTCTCGGCGAAGCGTCGCGGCGGCGGGGGTCAGCTCCGGGTCGCGGAGCTGGTTGGCCAGGTCGAGCGACGACTGGTCGTCGAAGTTCCGACCAGTGATCGACCGCTCCCGGTCGACGCTCCGAACCTGCGAGGCCCGGTGCCTCCGGTGCGCGTCGATGACATGGTCGCGGGCGATCTGGCGGAGCCAGAGGTCGAACGGCATCGACGGATTCCGGAGGTAGCTCGCCAGCCGGGCACTCGCCTTCAAAAGCACTTCCTGGACCACGTCGCTGGCATCGACCCGGCGGCCGACCGCCCGATCGAGCCGAAGGCCGATCATCCGCCGGAGCGGATCGCGATGCCGCTCCCAGAGCCGGCCTTCGACAACGGGGTCGGTCGAGGCGGTCAGATGGTCGAGGAGCCGACGGGTTTCAGCCGGGTCGGGCCACATGGGTCAAAGGACACTCCACCAGGGGTAGTCGGTCGACGTCTCCATCATAGGAGATCGAGCGACTCGATGCCTCGGTCTCGCCCTCGGAAAAAAACGAGCCGGTCGCGGTTAAGACTTTTGATGACCCCACGGTTGGAAGGAGCGAAGGGACGATTGAAATTGTCTTGAACTATCCCACTCTTCTTCAAAGGGAGGCGCTTCGATGAATTATGTGGTCTCTGCCCACCTTGCTTATCTCGCGGTCAGCATCGGCGTGACGGTCTGGGTGGCCCGGACCCTGTCGGTCGCCGGTCGAGTCTTCCTGGTCGACTCGTTCCTCGGCAACCGGGACCTGGCCGAGTCGGTCAACCACCTCCTCGTCGTCGGATTCTACCTCGTGAACATGGGATTCGTGGCCTTGGCCCTCAAGCACGGGGCCAAACCGGTCGACCTCCCGGGCGCGATCGAGGCCCTCAGCACCAAGGTCGGCTTCGTCCTCCTGGTCCTGGGTTTCATGCACTTCCTCAACCTCTACGTCTTTTCAAAGATGCGGAAGCGCGCCCTCCTTCGCTCGAAAAAGCCGCCGGTCCTTCCCGACGAGATGGTCGAATCGGTCGGCCACTACGCCGCCTGATCTTCGCCCGGAAACCTCGTTTCGAGGAAAGGAGACTGGACCATGCGATGCTTGACCGTCCTTTATGACGCCCGATGCGGGCTTTGCCGATGGGCCAGAAGCTGGCTCGAAGGGCAAGAAACCTGGATCGACCTCGAATTCGTCGCGGTCGGCTCGCCGGCCGCCCTTCGCCGCTATCCGACCTTGCTCGGCAAGCGGGAGGCCGACGAACTCCTCGTCATCAGCGACGAGGGGGGCGTGTACCGCGATGGTCACGCCTGGATCATGTGCCTCCATGCGACGGTCGACTACCGGGAGTGGGCCGGTCGACTGGCCTCCCCCGCCCTGCTCCCGCTGGCCAGGCAAGGGTTCGCCTTGCTCTCGAAGCAGCGGGGGCGGGTGTCGCGCTGGCTGGGCTTGGCGAGCGAGGCCGAGATCGTCGAGGCGCTCGACCGGGTCGTCGCCCCGGCTTGCGATTGGACTCGATCCTCGGCGGCGTCAGACCTTGCGAAGCCGTTCGAGCGGGACCAGGAAGCCGAGATACCGGTTGCCGTCGGAGTAGAGCCGACCCGAACCGTCGGGGACCAGGACGGTGGCCCGCTTGGTGATCCGGCTCACCACACCCTGCCGCTCGACGCGAGCATGATCGAAAGCGACCCGATCCCCTAGGGTGATCGCGTGGACCAAGCCGGCGCGCTCGACGGGGGTCATCAACGTGTGGACCGAAGCTTCGTGGCCGAAGATGGCCCGGGTCATCGCCCGGAACGGCGCCGCCGAGCAACTCGATTGGCCCGAGGCCAAGAACTCGGCCAGGTGCGACAACTCGTGCTCGAAGACCCGGAGCAACGCTTCGAGTCGATCCGAGCAGATCACCCCGGCGACGGTGATCGAACGGTCGTCGGCACCCGGGGCGACGTCGTCTCGAAACGCCTGGAGCAGCAAGAACCTCGAAATGGCGATCTCGAACCGGGTCGAATCGACCACCCGCCAGCCGACTCGGCGCCGGGTCCGGGCCATGATCGTCTTCCCCGCCGCCCGGGTCATCCGCTCCGAGACCCGGAAATTGATCGGGGGATGGCCCAACCCGCGGTGCATCGCCGAGAGCAGGCCGTCGAAGAACTCGACGTCGTAAAGCTCGAACAACCGCCGAAGGTCATCAACCCCGATCGCGTCGAACTGGGGCGTCTTGATCCGAGGCGACTCGTCCTGGAGCGTCCGATAGATCCGGGCGAACCGGGCCGCGACCTCTCCGGGCGAATGCCGCAAGTTCCGAAGCCGCTCCAGGTCTGTCGGTGCCGGTCTTGGCTTCATGGACTTACCTTGGAATCAAGCGGCCGATTGGCCGAAAACAGCTCGGCTCAACCCGATGAACACGCAGGCACCGATGAAGGAAACGAGGATGCTGCCGAAAAAGCCTTCCATCGTCCCTTGCGTGGAGGAACCGACCACCAATCCCCCCAGGAGCGAGCCGGCCAGGCCGACGACGATGTCGCCGATGATCCCGAACCTCCCCCCTTTGAGGGATCGACTCGCCGTGAAGCCGCAGACCAGCCCCAGGACGACGTAGGCGATCACGCCCTCCGGTACCATCTTGATCGCCGCGAGCATGAAAGGCATGTTCAAAAAATTCTCGATTAAATTGATGGAGCAATCAAGAGGTCGTTCAATTGTGACGCAATCTCGGGACCGATCGGGACGCTTCATCGAAGGCCCAAGGGCGATCGTCGGTCGAGCTAGATCGCCGGGGGTGCGGAGGCCAGACGAATCCGCCACCGGCCGACCGTTCCCAGGGGATCACCTCGACGACGGCATCGAGGTTGATCGGGCCATAGACATGAGGGAATGGGGTCGCCGAGTGTTTGGATTCCTCCCAAACCAGCGGAGCCTTGATCTTGCCCAACTCAATCTTGAGCGCGACGATGGATTGCGACCCTCCGAAATAGCGGTTGGCCGACGCTTCGACCTGCTCGCTCGTCGAGGCGTGGAGGAACCCTTCCTCGACGAACGAACCGGCCCGGTAGTCGCCGGAGGCCAAGGCTTTGGCCCAAGCTTGCGGGATCGTGAGGTGATAGATGAAATCCATGCGATGGTCATCCAAGGCTTGATCTCGGTTCGACCTATTCGAACCGGAGATGTTTGATCGACTCGCCGGACTGCTGCAGTTCGACCAAGGCGTCGATCCCGACTTCCAGGTGGGTCTGGACGTATCGCTCGTTGACGGTCTGGTCGCTCATCGAGGTCTTGACCCCTTCGGGCGTCATCGGGTTGTCGGACACGAGCAGGAGCGCCCCTTTGGGGATGTGGTTGGCGAAGCCGACGATGAAGATCGTGGCGGTTTCCATGTCGATCCCCAGGACTCGGACCTCGGTGAGATAGTCCTTGAACTTCTGGTCGTGCTCCCAGACCCGGCGGTTGGTGGTGTAGATGGTCCCCGTCCAGTAGTCGAGCTGGTGCTTGACGATGCTCGCCGACACCGCGCTCTGGAGGCGAAACGACGGCAAGGCGGGGATCTCGGGCGGGAGATAGTCGTTGCTGGTGCCTTCCCCCCGGATCGCCGCGATCGGCAGGATGTAGTCGCCGACCTTGGTCTTCTTGAACCCGCCGCACTTGCCCAGGAACAGGACCGCTTTGGGCTCGATCGCCGCGAGCAGGTCCATCACCGTGGCGGCCATCGCGCTGCCCATCCCGAAGTTGACGATCGTGATGTCGTTGGCCGTCGCCGACGACATCGGCCGGTCGCGACCAACCACATCGACGTCGAACTTGGCCGCGAACAGGTCGACGTAAAGCCCGAAATTGCTCAACAAGATATAAGAGCCGAACCCTTCGAGCGGGCGCCCGGTGTATCGAGGAAGCCAGTCTCGGACGATCTCGACCTTGGTTTTCACGCCTTCAACCTCGGATCGAAGCCACCGCGGCCCGGACGTCGTCGCTATCAACGGGTTGACCGGCGATCGCCTTCATCGCCAGGCCGATCGCCATCCCCTCCTTGGGGGCGGCTTTGATCGCTTCGGCGGCCGGGGCGAGCAGTTCGGCGATCCGCTCGGGGCCGAGCGAAGGCGGGACCCACTCGGAGATCAAGGCGACCTCGGCGGGGGTCCAGGTGGTCTGCCCGGTCTTGGCTTCCTTGAGGACTCCTCGCATCTTCTTGATCGCGTCGGCGTCGTCCATCTCGTCGCCGGTCCCCAAGGTCAACTGCGCGATCCAGTAGCGCAGGACGTTGGTCCGGACCGCGTCGCGAGCTTTCATCGAGTCCTTGAGCGCGTCGCGCATCCGTCGAGCGATCGTCATCGATCAATTCCTTGCGAGCTGAAGCAACTTCGAAGGGCAACACCGATCAGACAGGAGGGAACCCCGGATTGGTTCGGGGCGATCGGGCTTTGACTTCTCGATTATCGCCGAAACCAAGCCGAGGCGAAAGCCTTTGGGCGTTCAGCGCCACCAGTTCAAGAGGTCGCCGAACTTCAGGACCAGGATCGCGATCGCCACCGTCGCCGAGCCGACGACGGCGGCCAGGACCCCTCCGGCGGCGATCTCGCGAGCCGCCTTGAGCCGAGGTTCGTCGGGGTCGCCGATCGCCCTGGCCAGGGCATCGACGGCGCTGTGGTTCAACTCGGCGACGAAGATCAAGCAGCCGGCGAGGACCAGCGCGATCCAGCCTTGGGGGCCGACTCCCAGGAGCGAAGCGGTCAACGCCACCAAGAAAGCCCGGTATCCGTGGGCGAAGAAGCTCGAATCGCCCCGGATCGCATGCTTCCAGCCGCCCAGGCCCGCCCAGAACTTCTCGCGGGTGGATCGCCAGGCGGTTCGAGGGCGGTTCGGGGGGGCGGTTTCCAGATCGATCGGGTCGAAGTCGGCGTCGGCGACCGTCATCGGATTCGGCTGGGATGTCCCGAACCTCATGTCAGGCGGTTCGCATCGGCGTCCGGGTCCGCGGTCCTGGGTGGGTTGTGCCATGAGAATTACTCGACCGGGGCGAACCGGGAATCGAGTCGGGTCAGACCCGACGACGAACCGGCTCGAAGGTTCGGACTCAAACGCGGGGAAATCTCGAAGACGAACTGGTAGCTGTGCGTCAGCGGGGTGACCGTCAGGCCGACCGAGGTCAGATAGTCGGAGCCGATCCGAGTCAACGATCCGGTCGCGGCCAGGAGGATGTTGTTGCCGAAGTCGTACGACGCCCCGCTGGTCCCGAACCACTTGGGCGTCAACCAGTACGAATAAGACGTGTTGAGCGCCGAGGTCGAGATCGGCCCGGTGTTGACGATCGTGTAGCCGATGAAGATGTTCCCCTTGGGAATCCGGGTGATCGAGAGCCCCGAGGTGATGACCCGAAGGCCGAACGGGTCGTTCCGCTGGTTGTTGTAGTTCACCGTGGTCGGGTTGCCGCCGATCTTGAAGAACTCGAACCAGCCGTAGGAAACCAGGCTGGTCCGGTCGCCGAGATACCACTCGTAGTTGTAGAAGTTTTGCCCGAACGGCTTGCCGAAATTGTCCCGACTCGCTTGCGGGAAGTAGGTGGTGTCAACGTCGAACACCATGTAATCGCTGATGTGCCGCCGCCCTTCCTGCCCTCGCTTGGTCTGCAACCGCTGGTGAATCCCGAGCTTGAGGGTCTCGATCGTCGCCTGGATGTCGGTCGTCCCGGTGATGGGCGACAGCGCCCGACGGAGGATGAGGAGGCGAGGGTCGTATTGCGCCGGGAGGATTCCGCCGCCGTAGTTGACCAGGGCGAAGTAGCGTCGGGTGTATTCGTAAGAGTTGTCATCCAAGACATCTTGGACGCCTATGCTGTTCAAGTTGACGTTCGAGAACGCATCGCGGAAGTCGGCGACCAAATCGACCTTGTGGTTCAGCCCGTGGACGTTGAAAAGTTCGCTTTCCGCTTCGGGATAAGCATTCCAGAACGTAACATCCCCCCGAACCCCCACGGCCCCCCACAATCGGCCGACGGCGTGGTCGTTGATTTGATTGTTCCAGCCGACGGCCTGCCCTTGGAGGTAAGGGGTCGCCCGAGCGAACCCGAAGTTGAGCGGCGCGTCGATCTCGTGCGACGTGTAGAGCCGACCGCTCTCGAAGCGCCGGTTGGTATTCGAGACGGGATCGGTGGGGAGATAAGAGAAGAGCGTCCGGTTGTTGACTTCCGCCGCCGTGTGGACGTTGGCGTAGTCGACCCCGGTGTGCTGGAAGTAGGTCAAATGGTCGTTGAGCAGCGAGTCGCCCAGGCGGTAATAATCGCCCTTGGGCAACCACTGCGTTTGGGTGTAGAACGTCTGAAGGTTGACGCTGGACTCGAAGGTGAACGTCTGATTTTGCTTCTGGCGGATCGCGTAGACGAGGTTTTCCTGGTCGAGGCCGGTATCGAATAAGCGTTTGAAATACTCTTCGAGGAAGTTTCGGTCCGAGGTGAGTCCAACTTCGACGTCGACCCGCAAATCCTCGTCGAGCGGAGTGTCCTTGGTCGTGAACGACTGCATGTGCCGGCCTGTGACTCGACCCCGGAAGTACTGGTACGTCGGGTTCGAGATCCGAGAAAACCCCGCGCGGCCGGCGGCGTTGTCGTTCGAGCCGTTGGTGATGATCGCCGGCCCCAAACCGAGCACGTCCCGAGAACCGTCGATCAACCCGTAAGCATCGAAGAAGCCGGCATAGTTGCCGAACCCGCTCGGATCGAGCTTCTTGCGGTGGAACGGGTCTTTGATGTCGTTGATCGGGTCCTGGCCAAACCAACCGAGTTCGGTCCCGAGCGCGATCCCCTGGCCCGGCGCCTTGTCTCGGGCGCTGAGGTAGTCGACGTCGAGGTTCCAGGCGTCGATCTCGGGAACGTGGCGCTGGCCGATGATGTTGAAGATGTCGAAGTCGGCGCGGACCTGCTGGCCGAAGTAGTTGTTGGTGGCGATCGTAAGACCTTGGAGCGGCGGATCGAGGTCGTCGGCCTCAACGAATAACCGGGGCCAGTAGAACACCGGGACGGAGCCGAAGTAGAAGAAGTTCTGCCTGGCGTCGATCTGCCAGGTCAGGTCGTTCTGGTCGAACGGGAGTCCCGACTGGTTGGGCCGGGCCTGCGAATCGACCACCTGGTCGACGTTGATCGATCGACTGGTGAAGCTGTAGCCGGGGCTGGCGAACCGGCTTCCCGTGCTGAGCGTGTTGTCCGCCTGCATCGAGGCGAAGCTGCTCAAGGCCGGTTTACCGTCCGGCCCGATCAACGTCGGGTGATACTGGAAGATCCTCGGCGAGTTCAGCTTCATCGGCGAGATCAAATTCGGCGCGTAAAGTTCGAGCTGGGCGTCGAGCACGAGCAACTGATCTTTTTGGACGTCGTAATAAGCTTTGTTCGCCTTGTAGGTCCGCTGGTCGCTTTTCCCTTGGATTTTCAACTGGTCCTGGCGGACGACGACGTGCCCCTCAAGGTAAAATTCGATCGGCTGGGACGAATTGGTGGTGATCTGATTGTTGAAATCGATTTGGCTCGGCTTGTCCTTGTCACCCCGAATCCAAATCACGACGTTGTCGGCTTCGAGGTCGACGACCCCCTGCGCGAGCGTCCTCGTCTGGATATTGACCCCGTTGCGGATCACATAAGTTTGCGTCCCATCGGGAAGCTGCGGTAACGATCGGATCTCGGTCTGGCCCCGAGGTTGGATATCAATCACCCGCTGCGAACCGGGCGTGACGACGATATTGGCGTCGGCACCCGACGCGGCGGGGGCGGAGTTTGGTGCTTCGGTCCGAGGCGTCCCGTCGGGCAAAGGCAACAACGTCGTCCCGGGGTCGGGGACCAGGGGATCGGCCCCCGGACCCAGCGGGACCGAGTTCGGCGCGAGCGGAAGCGGGTTCGGATCTTGGGCCAACGGGTCGGGCATCGGCAACGGATCGGCCTGGGGAGGGGCCGAAAAATCGTCGGGAAAGCCCAGACCCGAGCCAACGGCCTGCGCCTTCTCGACCGCGGCGTCAACCTGGCCCGGAGCCTCGGCCACGCTCGGGGCGGGCGACGGCTCGGGAGAGCCGAACGGCATCGCCATCGCCGAGGTCTTCGGGTCGAGCGGATCTTGAGCAGGCTTCGAAGCCTGAACCGCCACCGTCGGAACTACATCCTTGGAAGGCGGCATCTCCGAGTCACCGGCAACCGGAGGGGAAGAAGTCCCCAGTTTGGGGGCGGCGGCCTGCGCCAAGCCGGGATCGTCCGGGGCGGTCGGTTCCTCGCCCTTGCGGACCGCCCGGCCCAGGATCGGCAGACCTTTTGGGGGTTTCTTGAGGGAATGGAGTCCGCCCGGCTTCAAGCTCTTGTAGGCCACGTTCCCGACGGTGACGAGATCGGTCCGGATCTCGGGGAAGGTCGCGCCGGGCTGGCCGGGATCGCGAACGTCCCCCTCGGCATAAAGTTCGATTCGGTGGACCGTGCTCCCGGATCGACCCGCTCGGACGATCTTGGCAACCATCCTCTGGGATAGGAGCGAGACGTCGCCCTGGACGACCTCGGCTCGATCTTCGAGGAGCACCCAGTAAGCCCCCGCGTCTTCCCAGGTCTGGATTCGATCGGCCGACAGGCGGATCGAAGCGGCTTCTTCTCCCTTCCACGAGACCGAGGCGCCGGTTTGTCCGCGCACTTCGACCCAAGGCATCGCGATGGCCGCGATGCTCGTGGCGAAGAAAAGCCAGGTAAGGGCGCGACGTCGGCGGCAACGGACGTCCGTCTGGTCGTAACCTGGCACGGCACCTCCTCAAACCTACACGCAAACGGCCTGCGACACGAACCTGTCCACCAGGACCGGTCGCGAGATGGCCGAACTGTCGCCGACTTGACCGTGACGGCGGCTGTAACACCGCGTCGTCGGTCGAGTCTTCTACTCGGGAGGAGGTGCCATCAAAAGACGGAGCGACGGACCAGGCCATCGGCGGGCAAAGTAGCCGGACTCACCCAAACCGTCAACCCAATTCCCCCGATCGGGCCGAAGAGGCGTCGTCCGTCGCTGATCTCTCCTGGCGATGGCCGGCTCGCGGTCGAACTTTTCCGCCCGGTCACTGTCGAAGTCGAGAGGTTGAGGTTGCGGGTCGCGACTTCACGCATCACGATAAAATCCGCCGAATTGAACCGTCGGACCGTCGGGAATCGAGAGACGCCGCGATCGAGTAGACGAGGAAGCCGGCGAAGCTCGCGCCTTGGGCAGGACCCCCCTTGATTTTTCGGATTTCCTCGACGCGAGATTTGACGCAAACTTATGTCCGACAACCAGTTGTTCGCCAAAACCTCGTTGCCTCGATTGTTTTTCCGGCGGATGCCTCTTACCATTATCTGAACGAAGTTCCGCTTCGACAAGCGAAGAACGACCGGCATGTTGGGTTCGTTTTGGCGAGAAGTCGGTGGTCGATCGACCGGTTGGGCGTGTTGGACGAGGATCGAAATCACGACTTCGCGGTTCCCTTTGATCGAGGTGTCAACTCGCATGTCATCACGTGAGATTCTTTTCGCGACATTGATGTCGTTCGTGGCCGCGGCGGGTTGCGCCAGGTCGCCAATGAAGCTGGCCGATCCGCCCCCCGACGAGGTGCTTGTCAGCCTGCCGACCTCGGATGAAGTGACCGACTACGAGGAGTTCATTGGTCACACCGAGGCGATCTTCTCGGTGGAGGTGCGTGCCCGGGTGAACGGCTACCTCGACAAGGTCAACTTCAACGACGGCGACGAGGTCGAAAAAGGGGCGACGTTGTTCGAAATCGACGCTCGCCCTTACAAGGCGACCTTCGACAGCACGACGGCGATGTTGGAACAAGGCCAGGCCCGATTGACCCGGACCACCGCCGACCACCGCCGCGCCGACGCCTTGCTCCAGCGGAACGCCATCGGTCGCGAGGAATACGACCGGATTCAAGGCGACTACGCCGAAAGCAAGGCCACGATCGGGGCCGCGAAAGCCTCGCTCGACATGGCCCAGTTGAACCTCGATTGGACCAAGGTCGTCGCGCCGATCAGCGGTCGACTGAGCCGCCGGATGGTCGACCCGGGAAATCTCGTCCAGGCCGACAACACGCCGTTGACGAACATCGTGTCGCTCGACCCGATGTACGCTTATTTCGATGTCGACGAACGGACGACGCTCAAAATTCGCCGATTGATCGCCGAAAAACGAATCCAATCGCGGCAGGAGGCGGAATTGCCCGTGCTGATCGGTTTGTCGGACGAGGCGGATTTCCCCCATCGAGGGATCATCAACTTCTCGGACAACAAGATTGATGCCGCCACCGGTACGCTGCGAGTCCGGGGAATCCTCCCCAACCCCAAGCCCCGCCTGCTCTCGCCCGGACTCTTCGTCCGGATTCGCTTGCCGATCGGCGTGCCGCACAAGTCGGTCCTGATCTCGGAGCAAGCGGTCGGCACCGACCAAGGACGCAAGTTCGTCTACATCGTCAACAAGAAGAAGATCCCGGACAAGAAGACCAAGCAGGAACGCGACGCCGAATTGGTCGAGTACCGCCCAATCAAGGTGGGAATGCTGAGCAACGGCCTGCGAGTCGTCGACGAAGGTCTGGCGATTGGCGAACGGGTCGTCGTCAGCGGACTGCAACGGGTCCGTCCCGGCAAAGAGGTCGCCCCCCGGTTGATGTCCGACGTGGAAAAAGGCAACCCCTCGAAGTCGGCGGCCAAGGTTGCCGCGACCGTCGATTCGGCGGCCCCGGTGGCCTCGGCGAACAAAGCGGTCGTCCCCCAAGTTTCCGCGAAGCAATGACATCATGACATCGACCCGTTCGGGTCGATCTCGGCCCACCTTTCGTCGCCAAGCTGAAGCGATTTTCACCCCTCGGGAGACGTGCCCTTGATCTCTCGCTTTTTCATCGACCGCCCGATCTTCGCCGCGGTCCTGTCGATCGTCATCACGCTCGCCGGGGGGATCGCCCTCTTCACTCTGCCGATCGCGATGTATCCCCAGATCGCACCCCCCACGGTCCAGGTCGACTGCTCGTATCCGGGTGCCAGCGCCCAGGTCGTCGCCGAAACCGTCGCCACCCCCATTGAACAGCAGGTCAATGGGGTCGAAAACATGCTCTACATGTCGTCGCAATGCACCAACGACGGGGCCTACAACCTCACCGTCACGTTCAAACACGGCGTCAATTTGAACATGGCGCAGGTCTTGGTGCAAAACCGGGTCAGCCTGGCCGTCCCGAACCTGCCCGACGTCATCAAGCAGACCGGCGTGACGACCCGGAAAAAGTCGCCCGATATTTTGCTCGCGCTGGCTTTGACCTCTCCCGACAACAGCTACGACCAGCTCTATCTCAGCAACTACGCCTTGATGCGAATGAAGGAAGAGATCGCTCGGATTCCCGGCGTCAGCGATATCGGGATGCTCGGCCAGCGCGACTACAGCATGCGGATCTGGGTAGACCCCGAAAAGCTCGCCGCCCGGAGCATGAACGCCAGCGACGTCGCCACGGCCGTTCGCCAGCAAAACGCCCAGGTCGCCACCGGGCAGATCGGCCAGCCGCCAGTCGCCTCCGGCCAAGTCATCCAGGTTCCTTTGAGCACGCTGGGCCGGTTGGTCGACGTCGAGCAGTTCGGCAACATCATCGTCAAGAAATCCGCCGACGGGCGGATCGTCCGCGTCAAGGACGTGGCTCGCGTCGAACTCGGCCCGAAGAACCAGGACCTCAGTTGCTCGGTCAATGGCCGTCCCGCCGTGTCGTTGGCGGTGTTTCAGTTACCCGACGCCAACGCCCTCGACACCGCCGACGCCGTCAAGGCGAAGATCGCCGAACTCGCCCGCGACTTTCCCCCCGGCGTCTCTTACGAGATTCGTTACGACACGACCCCATTCATCAGCGAGTCGATCAACGAGGTCTTCAAGACGCTTCGGGAAGCGATCATCCTGGTCGCCATCGTGGTGTTGTTGTTCCTGCAGAACTGGCGGTCGGCGCTGATCCCCCTGGTGGCCGTCCCCGTGGCCATCATCGGCACCTTCGCCGTCATGGCCATGATGGGCTTCTCGCTCAACAACCTGACCCTCTTCGGCCTGGTCCTGGCCATCGGCATCGTC